>Ga0196972_1000142_pt1 | contig 58677 bp, 59 predicted proteins | sample S1v_2013CmetaG_FD_148618 | JGI IMG/M metagenome (GOLD analysis project Ga0196972, IMG submission 148618) | Soil microbial communities from Anza Borrego desert, Southern California, United States - S1+v_20-13C | ecosystem: Environmental > Terrestrial > Soil > Desert | place: USA: California...
TGGTGAAATGGTCCATGCATCATAATTAAGCAAAAGGCTGTCAGGCCGGAGGTTGATCTCATAAATTCCATTTCCCGGTTGGGTAACTACTCCGTTAATGTTGTATTTATCTCTTGCCGCCGGATCTTTAATGTTCAATTGAAAATCAATGGTATTGTTAGCCAGCCTCGCCGTAATCGTTGTGTTGTCGATCTCCAGGTTTTTGCCGCTATTCAATCGGGAAATGAAAGCCTCCACATCTACTGCATCCTGGCCTGTGCCTGCCGTTACGCGTAACCCCCGCAACTGGTTTGGCCCCAAATCGATCGCGGGCGCATCCAGGCTGGCTGTCCACCCTGCATCACTCGTGAACCTGCTTTCAAATTTTACTGAATCCACCCTGTCTATTCCGGGCATGAAGACGTGCAACGCCGGGTTGTCAAGCAAATAAGCGTTCAATGTAAAGTGATATGGCTCCTCTACAGAAGCATTGCCAGATGGCGTGAAATCAAAATAGGGTTCAACTGCATTTTGAAAAATATTGCCTAACTGCGTTAACCTGTAATCGCCTTCTAACGCTGCATATGCCACGTCACTTGTGAGACGTATATACCTGCCTGTATCTGAAGCTGCCGCTACCAATTGCACCGTGTCCAATTGTAGCCGCTGTTCATTTAAAATAAATAGAGATTGTGTCAGGTCAACGGTTCCCACAAGCCGGTCAGGGTCAGTACTGGAAAAATTCGCAGCAATATCACCCCTGTATATCATTTCGTCACTACTTAGATTAAGGTTCCTGAACTTTATGCTATCTATCCTGGCCTTCAATACAATTGAAGGGAATTGATCTTTTAGGTCCGCATTACCATTGATAGCGAAGTGCGCATTCGGATCCACCATGGAAGCATTCAGCGACGCTTGCTGGTTTGCAATGTTTCCTGTAATCCTTAAATTATTGTAAGTGTAATTTTGGTAGACGGCTGAATGAACAATGCCGCTAAAGTTTGCATTCGCTGATTTTGGTTCCACTCCCGAACCCTTTGCTGTCAGTGTTGAGGAAATGCGCGTGGGTAACCCAGCATTACCCAATAAGCGTGACAGGTTTATACTCGTTGTTTTTACAACCGCGTCATATTTAAGATTTGTCAGATCGGCCAGTTGGCTGAAGGTGCCATCCACATTTATGTTTCCCAGGTTGGTATTGATGTCAATATCTGAACGAAGAGCTGATTGTGTTCCACTCAGCTTTCCATGCAGGTTGAATGTTTCAGGGAAATGAATATTTGATGGAAGGGTATTTGATGGAAGAAAGATTTCAACGTCACGTTTGGAACTGGAAACGTTGCGTATATCAAGATTGGCCGCAATTGCATTCATATTCGGCAAGCCGGATATTCTTCCACTAATGTCTATGCGCGTATCCCGAAGCCCTGAAATCTGCAGGTCAGTAATGAGCAGGTCAGAGAGCCTGCCAGTGATCCGGCTGTTCAGATACCAGGTGGTATTAGGATTTGCAAATGCAGGTTGAGTCACCAGTTGTGGTGCAAAAGTGAGAAGGTCCCTGACCAGTAGCCTGCTCTCCTGTAGGTCAAGGTCAACCACCATGTTACCTATATCATTTTGCAATGCTTCAAGTGATGCATACGTGATCGCGGCAGTACGCTTTAGTTCAGTTCCAGGTGTTTTTAGGTAAAGGCCCCTCAGTGATGAACCTCTTTCAGTATATAAAGCTTCAGCTTGTAATTCATTTAATACAAACCCGCTTTGTTCTTTAAAACTTCCTCTGCGAACGTTTCCCCCAATGGAATCCTGGCTTAGTATGAAATCATCGATCTCAAGCGTAAACCCTGTGGTATTAATATGTGCATAGTCCATACCTCTCCCCGCAGCCGGACTGTTATCATTATCGAACTTAAGATTATTATTATTTAAGTGAATAGATGCGGCAACCACTCTCCATCCTGCCTCGGCACGACTCTCGAGTTCCTGTTCCACTTCCTGCTCCACCACCTTTGCCTCTGCTTTTTTACCCAATCTTATAGCGGCAGTGGTATTTTCAAGCAACAGGTTTTGAAGGTTTAGGAGCCTGTTGTCAAGGTCCAGGTCCTCCGGTTTAACTTCCATCCTGCCGAGGTCAACATTCGCATACATGGCCGAAACATCGTTCCTGTAATCCATTTTGATGTTCTCGAGGTTAAGCAAATTAAAGTCAAGGTCAATGTTTGATCCGTCGCTTGCCTCTGCCCTGTCTTTTGTTTCAGGTTCAGGTCGGGCAAGCGGCTTTACCTGGTATATCTTAGCATTAAGGCCATTAATATTTACAGCAGGAACTACAAAACGCATATTGGCAGGATCGAAAGTCTCAATCCTTGTGTCAAGATGCTCTAACCATGCCTCCATGTCACTACCTGTTACCACATCATTGTACACAATGCGTATGTTATTCAAATCGACTGATCTGATGAAAATATTTGAAGCCGAAGTATCAGTTACAGTAGTCGAATCAGTAGCAGTGGGAGCAAACGCATCCACGATAAATTGAAAATTGAAAGTTGTATCGGGCAGCTGCCTTTTGATCCTGGCCGTGACGTTATCAAGTTCTACGCTCTTAAAATCTATTTCATTATTAAAAATCAGGCGAAGAATATTAATATTCGCTTTTATTTTTCCGCCTGAAAGAAGGGTGTCTTTATTCCTGTCTTCAACGTAAATGTCCTCTAAAACTATGTTTTTCGGAAGGCCAATGAATATGCGCCCCACTTCCACCTTTGTGTCTAATTTGGTTTCCAGCCATGCCACGGTTTTTTTTCGCAGGAAGCCCTGCACTGGCGGTGTCTGTATTAATATCACAACGATTATGAAGAACAGGAGGAAGAAGAGGACCGTCTTAATGACAATTCTTCCAGCCCGTTTCCAGGGATTTCTTTTTGTTGTAGTTTGCTCCATGCAGCCGTTACCCTTTCGGGAGTTCCTTCATGCTGCTATTAGAAAATATCGTGCTATAATTAATGCAGGGTGATAATCACGGCAGGTGTGGCAATAATTGCCCATTTAGCAGCTAACTAATTAAGAATCGTTGCAATAGCCTCATTTTTACCTACCTTTCTTCACTAAAAATTGCTGCCATGCCCAGATCAAAAATTGCAGGGATTGGAATGTATGTTCCGAAAAATATAGTGACAAACCATCACCTGATGAAGTACATGGACACGAGTGATGAATGGATCCAGGAGCGTACGGGAATCAAAGAGCGCAGGTATGCTGACAGAACAGGGGAAACCACTACCACAATGGGTGTGGAAGCGGCAAAGATCGCCCTTGAACGCGCAGGCATCACACCCGGTGATATTGACTTCATCGTTTTCGCCACGCTCTCCCCTGATTACTATTTCCCGGGTTGCGGGGTTTTGCTGCAACGTGCCATGAAGATGAAGGAAATTGGAGCGCTGGATGTTCGTAACCAGTGCAGCGGTTTTATTTATGCGCTTAGCGTGGCCGATCAGTTCATTCGCACGGGTACATATAAAAATATATTGGTAGTAGGCTCGGAAAAGCATTCATTCGGTCTCGACTTCAGCACGCGGGGAAGAAATGTATCAGTGATCTTTGGCGATGGTGCAGGAGCCGTGGTGTTGCAACCAACTGAAGAAGACAATCGTGGTCTGCTTTCAACCCATTTACACAGCGATGGAGAAAGCGCAGAGATCCTTGCCATGTTCAACCCTGGTACTCACGCAAACCATTGGACGGGCGAGCAGTTGGCAGATTTTGATGATGCCGAAATGGGAGAGATGTTCTTCAGTCATGCAATGATTGATAAGGCGCAGGTCTTTCCTAACATGGATGGACCAGCAGTATTTAAAAAAGCGGTTGAGAAGTTTCCTGAAGTGATAATGGAAGCATTAAACCATAATGGACTTCAGGCTTCTGATTTGAAACTACTCATTCCCCACCAGGCAAATTTGAGGATTGCCCAATTCGTTCAGCAGAAATTAAAGCTCAAAGACGACCAGGTGTATAATAACATCCAGAAATATGGCAACACAACCGCTGCTTCTATTCCTATTGCACTCTGTGAGGCCTGGGAGGCGGGCAGAGTAAAAGACGGTGAACTCGTGTGCCTGGCTGCGTTTGGAAGCGGGTTCACGTGGGGCAGTGCGGTGCTTAGGTGGTAAACGGCAGGTCTTTCAATACTGAATTTGGAATTGGGAATTTGGATTTTGGAATTTGGCGGCTGCTAAATAATCAAGGAAACCGTCGCTTGATTTAGGGCGGGCAACCGCAACAATTTAGCAACCGCCCAATTCCTAATTCCACAAGGTTGAGCTGTCTGCTGACGAGCTGATGAAACACGAATTAGGAATGGACAAAAGTTATCTGTAAGCTGATAGGCAGCAACGATCACCGATTAACCATATTGAACGAACTCTTGAACGGTTTGAATGATCCTGATCGATTTTGCTATTGCAAGATTTGGGTTAAACGTTAAACGATCGTCCAAATAAAAGCATGTTATCGAAAGAATCTTCGTTCCTTTAGCCCATTCAGTCAGCCAGGAGGGCAAACGATGTAAATAGTTACCATTCGTTCATTTTATTCGAAAAGCACTATACATGATAAACATATTCAGGAAGGTATTTGCAGGTTTATGCCTTCTTTTTCTTTTTTTATCTGCATCAGCGCAGCCTGACAGTGTGGATGTATTTATTAATCAACAAATGCTCAGGAGAAAGATACCCGGCTTACAACTAGCCATTATTAAAGACGGAAAAATTATAAAAAAGGGAAACTACGGCCTGGCCAATGTGCAGGATTCCATCCCGGTTACTGACAAGACGGTCTTTTCCATTAACTCCATCACCAAGGCATTTACGGGTGTTGCTATCCTTCAATTAATGGAGGGCGGAAAATTGCAACTTTCAGCTCCCATTTCCACCTACCTGGGCAATCTTCCTCGTGCGTGGATGAACGTTACCGTTCAACAGCTTTTATCACACACCTCAGGCATTCCGGATATGGTCGATGAAGAGGAATCGCTGCTTATCGCTGCAACGGTTGAAGGCGCCTGGGAGAAAGTTATTTCCTCCCCGATGATCTTCTCACCCGGCGAAGCATTCAGGTATAACCAGACAAATTATTTATTGCTCGGTAAAATCATTGACACGCTAAGTGGAATGCCATTTACCGAGTTCATAATAAACGGGCAATTGGAAAAAGCGGGCATGACCAAAACAATCAGGTCTGGTTTTGGAGCATCAAAAAATATTGTACCTCACAGTGCTGGGGCGTACAGGTACTCCAGGGGCACACTGGTAAACATGTTCTTTTCCTTTCCTCCCAGCCTGCAAACAGCAGCGGGAATGAGTTCCACAGCAGAAGAAATCGCACTATGGCTGATCCAACTGCAGGCAGGCAACTTGTTTAAAAACCCAACAAGTTTACGGAAGCTGTGGCAACCCGCCCTGCTTAACAATGGAAAAACAGCAGGCTTTAACAATCTTCTTAATGGATATGCCGCAGGCTGGCCTGTAATTACAAGAGCAGAGCATCCGGCGATGGCACCGGTAGGCGGCGGAAGATCGGCATTGTTTGTATATCCCAATGATGGCCTTTCAATTGTAGTACTAACCAATCTGGCCGGCGGGGCACCTGATGTGTTTATTGATGAGCTTGCGGGCCTGTTTATTCCTGATATGAAGGAAGTCAATGGCTTTGGGCTTTCACCCAATTTAAAATTATTGAGAAGCGAGTTAGAAAAGAATGGTTATGGAAGTGCAGAGAAGGTGGCCAGGCAAATGCAGAAGAAATCCAAAGCTGAATTTTCAGAAAAGGAATTGAATAATTGGGCATATAAACTTATCAAACAGGGAAAGGCGGAGCAGGCGCTTGAAATTTTTAAACTCAATGTGGCTCTCTTCCCGCAAAGCTCGAACGCTTTTGATAGCCTGGGTGAAATGTATGTATCACGGGAACAATACAGCCTGGCAATTAAGAACTACGAAATGGCACTGAAATTGAACCCCGCTAATGAAAATGCAAGGGAAATGCTAAAGAAATTACAACAGGGTAATTGATAAGCGGGTTGGGGCAAACAATGCAATAATAAATGCAACCTGTCAACCCGGATCAAGGTCTTAAATCAATAACTTCAGTCAATGAAAAAATTATTCTCCATAATCAGCTTAATATTTTTCGCGATGAGCATCCATGCACAGGCGCCCGATTCATGGGAAATCAAGTGGAACGGAGAAACAATTCTTTCTGCAAATACCGAAGACAATGAGAAAAATACCCGGAAGGTTTCCATAGTAAAGTCTTTCAAAGACCCGGTTCTGGAAATCGATTATAATGACGGTTCCAGGGAAGGCCTCAAGCGTTCTTTCCTGATTTTCGGCAAATCTGATAATGAACTCCTTCGGCTGGATAGCACATGGTCGGCTGACATTACAAAGGAAACGCTGATGAAAGCACTCGGTGGAGCAAAGGAACTTCAAATATATACTATCGCCCTGCCAACAGATCCCGAAATGGCAGCCAGGGTCCGCGTAAGACGTGTACATTTGTGTACATTGACGCTCAAGTAATGGATCATCGGCATATCATCTATATCATAAATCCAATCTCAGGCACAAGGACGAAGAAGGATATTCAATCACTGATTGAAACTCAAACGCGCAAACAAGGAATACCATTCGAAATCTTTCCATCCGTCGCCAGTGGCGATTATTCATTCCTGCATGAAATAATCAGGGAAAAAAAGACAACGGATATCATTATCGCGGGTGGTGACGGTACCGTTAGCCAATGTATCGCCGGCCTCATGCACCTTGATGTGAACTTCGGCATTATTCCCTGCGGTTCGGGTAACGGCCTCGCACTGGCAGCAAAAATTCCAAAGAATACGGCGGCTGCAATTGACATTGCATTGAATGGAAAACCTTCCCCGATCGATGGCTTCTTCATCAATGACCACTTCTCCTGCATGCTCTGCGGATTAGGATTTGACGCGAAGGTTGCCCACGATTTCGCCCGCCAACCTACACGCGGGCTCACTACCTACATAAAGCAGGTGATACGGAATTTCTTTTCCGCGAAAACATATTCATTTGACATTAAATTACCCAACCACCAATTCTCTGTTGACGCGTTCTTCATCAGCATCGCCAACAGCAACCAGTTTGGGAATAATTTCACGATTGCACCAAAAGCCAGCCTCAATGATGGATTGCTTGATATTGTAATTGTAACTGAGCAGATGAAACTAAACCTGCTGGTGCAAACCTTTAAGCAGGTGAGCGGATTAAATAAACTTCAAACGGGAACTATAAAGTCTGATAAAAAGGGAATACTGTACTTCCAGGCGGAACAATTGTCAATAAGCAATAGATCAGCTGCTCCCCTGCATATTGATGGAGATCCCATGGAAACAAATAAGGATTTTGATATAAAGGTGAAAAAAAACTGTTTCAGGCTCCTCCAGCCCTGAATCATTTCTGTTCGGGAGCTAACAATTCAAGCGTTCGCTGAAAGCTCTTCGTGTTTGCGAGGGAACGTATAGAATTCATTACATCATTTCTTTCCCTCTTACTGAGATGAAAATTAAGCGCGGCTTTATTCTCTTCCTTATCGGCTGCATATTCAAACAACACCTTGTGTATATCGAGCGCGTTATCCTTGCTATAATAACTCAACATATCATTTTGAAAATACTCCATCATCTTAAACCAGTTGTGTTGAAGGAGCAGGAACGGTTTGGTAGCATGGTCGCTTATGTCATCTGAAAGATACGGTGAGTCCCAACCGCCGGGGCTCCTGTCGCGAATTTGCATGATGATGACTCCACTGGTATTTTCTTTGATCCAATCATCAAATACTTCAAGGAACCGAAGGGTTGTTTCCTGTCCGTAATTATCCCGCAGACCTGCGTCCATCACATCCACTACAGGTTCACTGGGTAACCATACATTGGGTAAAACAATTGGAAAGGTTGCATTCATTCGCAATGCCGTCAGCAAGCGAAGGCTATATGGATCCTGTTTCTTGAAAAACGCGGTAAAGTCAACCGCATCAGGATCCATGAACGGCATGTTAGCGGTATCCTGCCAGCCTTGCATCATGAAACTGATGGGCTGCGTACTGATGATCATTTTCCGGCTATCGCGCGTTACTACGGAATTGAAAAACATCAATGGGATAGTAGCATTGTGTTCATCTACTATATAATCTTTCAATTGTTTGTCCAATACGCCTTTCGTATTCAGGTTCAGTTTTTCTTCAAAAGCATAGCCCCTGTCCTTTACATAAGTGTAGTTTCCAATCCTGAACTTTTGCGCCGGTGCTATAAGATCGCGGGCTACGAATGAGGAAAACACAGGATTAAGAAGATCTGCTGAAACGTTGTCAATGTATTGGTCATCCTGCAGTCGAATATCATGCCCATGCTTTTTCATCCTGTACAATTCCCTGAAATACGAAGCGCCAATCATCCCTCCGGAAGCACCTGTGAATAGGAAGATCCTGTCCATGATGGTTCCGTTGGTAATGCTGTCGAGGTGTTGCAATACGCTCATGGTAAACGTGGCACTTCTGTGTCCCCCGCCACTTGTGTTTACGAGTAACAGTTTAGGCTTGCTGGTTCCCTGCTTCTTCTTCCAGTTATTCAGCACGCTGATCATATTTTCCATGTCAGCACTCACTTTTTCAGGCGTGCATAATTCAAGCAAACCTTCCCGTGTGTAATGCGGCCGCTCCGTTTTATTCTGGTAGTTCAAACCATATCCCTTATTTCGCGGATCAATCCAGTCAATCTTGTAAAGAATGTTAAGCATGATCACAAGTAGTAAAAGGTAAGGTATGCTCCAGCTTTGAAGGAAATAAGAAAACGCTCCTGCCACTCCTATGAGAATTGAAAAGAAGATTGTAATGCTGGCTGCGGCAGGTATCTGGAATGCCGGCCGTTCCAGAAAGAAACCAATTATTACCAGGAATAAAAATGCAGCAAAAACGCAGATGATGGCAGCGAAATGGTGGCGCTTGAATAGTGAATCTACAAATTGCGAGGTATAGTGCTTCACATCGCGCGTAGGACGCAACCTGAAAGGTGTTTCAAAATACCAATCAGCTTTTATCAGGCTTTCCTCATCATACGCTTCACGCTGTGGCCGTAAATGAGTGATGTATTCTTTTGGATCACTGATCACTGGCATCATCCTTCGAAGAATTGACCGGTCTGCACGAAAGAAATAAATAAAGGAAATGGCAAGGATGAGCACCAGCCCGGCCAGGAACCCTCCCAGCAATAACAATGTGCCGCCTGTGCTTATCAATCCCTTGAAATGTGCAAAACGATAAGCCTGGAAGAGATACAATAACAGGAACAGTATGGGTATAATGGAGTTATTTATGCAATACTTTAAGAAAGGATTTGTGGTCGCGGCCAGAAAGCGAAAATGCCTGCTAAAGAGAATGAAGCTGCTGATGTTCCAACTCATGATGAACATGCCAATAGATATTCCTACAATTACGAAACTAACCGGGTTCACATCTCCGAGGTATTCAGGAGCGAGATACAATGCATCTGCACCAAAGGTTTTCATGAACGCACCACTGATTGTGCTAAACAAAATGAACCAGAATAAAAGCAACACCTGGTATTTGCGAAAATGCAGAAACAGTAGTTGAATGGGAAAAGAATGGTAGAATCCTATTAGCCAGGCTTTCATGAATCAGTTTAGGTCAGGCTTAAAAATACTATTTAATTAGTGCCAGTGCAAACATCGCCCGTTTCACGAGCTTTTAACGAAATTTCTTCCCCTAATAATATACAGCATCCACACAAATGATAATAATAGTGCCATGGCTCCAAATTGATGAGCTACGCCTAACCAAAGAAAGGTTTGCTGGTCAGCTGCATGCATTACTGTAAAAATGCCCAGGATCAGTTGCATACTTACAATTAAAAGAGGCAGAATGACGGTCTTACGGAAAAGAATTGTGGCTGTGACCTTGAAAGCCCTGATTGACCAGGCTATCACCAGGAATGTAATGACGTATGCCAGGTTGCGATGAATGAAATGTATCACCAGCGGATGGTCTGTCAAAAATGACAACCCATGGTACTCCCTTCCGCCAAATGAATGAATATTGGCTGGCAGCCATTCTCCATTCATGTCAGGCCATGTAGTAGCCGCCGGTGCCGCTTTTAAACCTGCCATGAATGCGCCATAAATTAATTGTAATGTGAGAATGCCCAGCATCCACCACATAAAGTTCCTTAGTCCTGCATGAGAAACTAATTGTTGTTGCGGAACCAGCAATTGAAGTGCAAACCACAGCGTATACACAAGCAGCACAAGCGCGAGTATAAAGTGAATAGCAAGCCTGAAATGACTCACATGTAACAATTCTGAATCGTTTAAACCACTTTGAACCATTATCCAACCCACAATTCCCTGCAAGCCTCCAAGGAGGAAGAGAATGATCAACGGGCGAATCATTTCCGTTTTGAACCTTCTTTGTATAAGAAAAATGATGAATGGAATGGCAAACACTACTCCAAGCAATCTGGCCCACAAGCGATGAAACCATTCCCAGAAGAAAATGAATTTAAAATCAGATAAAGTGAAATGTGAATTGAGATACTTGTATTGCGCTATTTCCTGGTATTTTTTAAAAGCAACTACCCACTCTGTCTCATTCATAGGAGGCAGTGCGCCCATGATGGGCTTCCACTCAGTAATAGAAAGACCGGAGCCGGTCAATCGCGTGATTCCTCCTAAAAGGATTTGTATGATGATCATCACCACTCCTGCCAGGAGCCAGATGGCAACAGGCCTGGAAGAACGATTTGAAGCTGGATTCATCATAGCGCGGCAAAGTTACTCCCATGTGAGCAAATTAATTTTTGAAAAGACCTTTTTCTGAAGATATTGCAGTCGATGCTGCAACCTTACTACCAGGACCAATTGCTCGAAGCCGGCTGCGATGAAGCTGGCAGGGGTTGCTACGCAGGGCCGGTTTTCGCGGCTGCGGTCATTCTTCCAAGAGACTTCTATCACCCCGTTTTAAATGATAGCAAGCAATTGACTGCGGAGCAAAGATTGGAATTAAAATATTATATAAAGGAACATGCCGTATCATATGCCGTTGCCATGGTTGATCATGAAGAGATCGATCGCATCAATATTTTAAAAGCTTCTTTCAAGGCCATGCACCTGGCACTTGATAAATTGCGCAAACGGCCTGGTTTTTTGTTGATTGATGGCAACCGGTTTACGCCCTATAAGAAATTGCGGCATGAATGCATCGTGCAGGGTGACGGCACGTACGCCAGCATCGCCGCCGCGAGTATTCTTGCAAAAACGCACAGGGATGCTTACATGAAGCAGTTGCACAAAGAATACCCTCATTACAACTGGAAACAAAACAAGGGTTACGGCACAGAAGAACACCGCAAAGCCATCGAACTACATGGCCTTTGTAAATATCATCGCAGGAGTTTTGCTATTGACCCGAAACAATTTGAGTTGTTTGCTGACGAGGATTGTCAGTTGTCAGAAGAACCTGAACATTGACATAACCTTCCTAATTCCTTCCCAGCCCGTCACTTTTCCCCACCTCATGCTCTTGCTCCCTAAAAGGACATGGCTTTCTCCGCATTCTCAAACACCCTCCTCTTCTTCCGTTCATACCACCATTTAGGAGCGGTTTTCTTCATCATGGTATCGATGCTTCGCATGCCGAAGAGGTTCCAGGCGCCTTTTAATTTTCCGGTAAACGTTGGCTGCAGGGCACGGAGGCTCATGGCAAATCCGCTATCGAGGTATTCCATGTGATGCCAGTAACCGGCGGGCATAAATAACGTATCGCCATGCGTGAGAGTGAGATCATAACCATTAGCCAACTTCAATGCGGGGAACTGCTTGTAATCAGGCGTTCCGTTCCCTTCATGGTAGTGAGAAAAGTCAGCAAGACTCAACACCTCGAATGGTTTTCTATAGAGTTTGTGTTGCTCTTCGTAAGGAAACAAAAGCACGCGCTTTCTTCCCACGAACTGTGTGTGCAGGATGTGGGACATATCAATGTCAAAGTGCATGTGAGTGATGGAGGTTGCACCACCGGTAAAAAGCATTGGATACTTTTTCACGAATCCCTTCATCAGGTGGTCGGGCCATTCAAAATCCGTGATGAGCTGGGGGGCATGATCGAAAATATTGAAGAGAAATATCCGCCAACCGGCAGGTCCCTGCCTGATCATATCAATGTACTCTCCAAATGTTTTGTAATCATCTGCTTTGTTAATCGGGGTATATGCATCACTTTTGACATTGTTATAAAGGGGTACCTGCTTATCTCCAACAAGTGATTTAAAATAGTCCCAATTCCATTTAGTATAAGCAGGCCATGATTTGGAAAGATCCTTAATGATTACAGGAATGCCAGGTGTATAGAAATCTTTTTTAAAAACCTCCGGCGTGATCGAATCCACAGTGGTCACAGGTTTTAAATGCATAACAGGCAGTTTATACAAAGATAACAGGCCGAAAAATACAAATTTTCACATAGCGATAAATTGATATAACGCAATTTTGGCAAAACCCTTGTAGTTTTAAAGCCATGCTTCTTCATGTTCATCCTGATAACCCACAGCAACGACACATCCGTACAGTTGTTGAACAATTGGAAAAAGGTGCCGTCATCATCTATCCAACTGACACCATTTATGGCCTGGGATGTGACATTCTTCATCACCGCGCAATCGAGAAAATTTGCCGGATCAAGGGCGTTGAGCCCAGGAAAGCTCAGCTTTCATTCATTTGCTCTGACCTTAGCCACCTGAGTGAATACACCAAGCAACTTTCCACATCCACGTACAGGATGCTAAAGGAGTACCTGCCTGGTCCATATACCTTTATTTTGCCCGCGAGCAAACTGGTGCCTAAAATTCTACAAAGTAAAAAAGACACTATCGGTTTGCGTATACCTGACAACCAAATCGCATGTACGATCATCAAAGCGCTCGGCAGACCCATCTTGAGCGCATCGCTACCTGGCGAAATGATCGAAGATTATACAGATCCCGAGATCATGTATGAAAATTTTAGAAAGGAAGTTGATATAGTGATCGATGGCGGAATTGGCGGAACCGTACCCTCTACCGTGATTGATTGTACCAAGGAGGAATTTGAGGTGGTTAGGCTGGGAGCGGGGAGTTGGCCAGGGTAATGTGAATTGATGAGACCCTAAAAGGAATTTGGAATTAGGAATTAGGAAGGATGCGTCAATGTTCAGGTACTGCTTACAACCGGCAACCGACAACTAACATAAACTTCAGGTTCCTAATATCTCCCACGTTTCCTTTCCCCTTAACAATGCATCCAGGTCACCCGCCTTTCTCGCCCTCGCATCTTCAATCTGCAGTGCCATTATTTCTTCATAACAAGGGCGATCTGTTTGATAGAATACACCAAATGGCCGCGGAAGATGTCCTTCAATCGATGGATCATCAAAAATGCGGGTTAAGATCTGCGCCTTGTAAATATCTTTCTCATCATGCACCCAGAGATCATCGGCAGAAAATCCATCGGCCAGGTTAACCACCCTGGGAGTGAAACCTTCCAGCCTTATTCCTTTTTCGTTGGTCGCGCCAAATAACAAAGGTTTGCCATTCTCAAGGAAAATGGTTTCCTGCGGCTTCGTACTTTTTTCCGTAAAGATTTCGAAAGCCCCATCGTTAAAGATGTTGCAGTTCTGGTAGATCTCGAGAAATGAGGCTCCTTTATGTTGGTTTGCACGAAGCAACATGGCCTGCAAATGCTTTGGATCCCTGTCCATCGTTCTTGCCACAAACGTGGCATCAGCTCCCATCGCAAGTGCAAGGGGATTAAACGGATGATCGATGCTGCCAAACGGTGTCGACTTAGTTACCTTTTGTTTTTCGGAAGTTGGCGAGTATTGACCCTTCGTCAAACCATAAATCTGGTTATTGAAAAGCAATATGCTAACATCAAAGTTCCTGCGCAACAAATGAATGGTATGATTGCCACCGATGCTTAGACTATCTCCATCTCCGGTTACTATCCACACGCTCAAATCAGGCCTTGATGCCTTTAATCCCGAAGCTATAGCCGTGGCCCTGCCATGGATCGAGTGCATCCCATACGTGTTCATATAATACGGAAATCGGCTACTGCAGCCTATCCCCGAAATAATCACAATATTTTCACGAGGGATCCCCAGCGTGGGCATCACTTTTTGCACCTGTGCAAGTATGGAGTAGTCGCCACATCCCGGACACCAACGAACCTCCTGGTCAGTTGAAAAATCCTTAGCGGTAAGTGGAGCCGCAATAGTTTCTGACATTAATTTGAATTATACAAACACAAAGGTAGTAATTTAGCCCGGTAGCCAGGAGCCCGGCAGATAGCAGACAGTCCCGTGCCCGGAGCAATCAGTGATACGTGTTAACAGCTAACCGCTACCGGCTACCGGCTATTTGCGGTGGCTATTGCCTACTGGCTAACAAAATATGCATTACAAAAAACTACTCGTACTTCTCCTGATCGCCTTCACCGTGGGCGTCAGCATTGCCGCGACCAGTCAGGGAAAAGGAAGGCATAAAAATTTGCAAATTCTGCCAAAGGATATCAGTGATGAAAAACTGGATAGCATCATGCATACGTACAGTAAGGCGCTGGGCGTGACCTGCAATTTCTGCCACGTACCCTATGATCAGAAATATCCTGACAGCCTTGATTATGCCAGCGATGCATCTACCATGAAAGCTGAAGCGAGAAAGATGATGCGGTTGACTATCGAGTTGAACAAGAATTATTTTTACTATGATTCGCTGGAGAGGCCGGAATTTTTGAGAGTAGTGACCTGTATCACTTGTCATCGCGGTGATCCATTTCCTGCCGACCAATGATCAATCATCGCAGTTGCTTCAACCAATCCTTAATTCCATCAGCGATCCTGTCAGCTACTTTCCGGTGAAATTTTGGATTCATGATTAATCGTTCATCATCTTTATTGCTGAGAAACGCTACTTCCACCAGGCAATTGGGATACTCCGTTGGTCCGCTGAGTGAAAAATTGAAACTGCCGATATTACCGTATTCCTTTAAACCCAGGTCAAGCATGCGCTCAAGAATGGACCGGCTCAATGGCCTGAAGCCAATGTGCCGATAATAAGTGCTCGTTCCTTTCACACTATCGCGTGATGAGGAATTAAGATGAATACTGATCAGTAAATCCGGTTCCTCTGCACGTAGCATCTCCGTTCTTTCAATCATTCCCAGGCTCGTGTCAGTTGTACGCGTCATGAACACTGTTGCCTTTCGCTTCCTAAGTTCTTTTTCTAATTGTTGTGCCATTAAAAGAGTATAATCCTTCTCTTTTATGGCTCCCGATATTCCGGTAGCCCCGCTGTTATCACCACCATGGCCGGCATCGATCGCAATCTTAAGATTCCTCAGCTTTAACCGCGCAGGTTGTTGCTTTATCCTTATCACCAACCTGTTTTTCTCATAATAAACGGAATGACCCCAATGCTGGGAATGCCTGAGATCAATTATGATGCGAAAAACATCATCCTCCAATTGTTCATAATAAACATTGCTGATCTCTTTGACGGTTTTCAATTGTGTTATCCAGTTGGTATTACTCGTTACCCCAAAAATGTCAACAATGATTCTCGAAGGGTTGATCTGTTGAATGGAGCGATACGGCAACCGCTCATCGAGGGAGACTTTTACATAATCATACTTTTCATCGCCAAAGACTGACCAGCTTGATGACAGGTAAAAATCTCGAAAGTTCAGTGATGTGTCAACCCGAAAATTTCTTTTGGGCAACCAGGCAGTATGATTCGCAGAAAGTTTTACTTTAAAATCCGATCCAGCGCTGTCAATGATTCTCACGGCAATTGCTGTGTCAAGGTATCCCATCCTGGCGCCTCCCAGTCGATCATCACCAAGGCCATACTCGAGGTAAGGAAGGCGGCCGGTGGTCCTGCCATTCAACGAATTTTGTTCAATTTCCCGGGCATACGGGGTTATCCACATTCCAATGGAAAATAACACCAAAATCTGCTTCATAACGGGAAGATACCATAAAACACCTATCCGCCCAGCCGTAGAATTACGTTTCAACCATCACGCTTTTACTGAATTTTTCTATAAACCTTTCGGCACAAGAACTATGTAGATATTTCTATCGTTAATATTGCAGTCAGTGGTCATGAAGCGTGCGTGCCATATTCCTTATCCTTAAGAAAACCAATTAGTATGACCTGGTTCAATGTGGTGGGACTAATTTCAACAATTGCATTGTTGGCTCCCGTCATAACAATATTTGCTCTTCGACTGGCATGGTATAAAAGCTTCCCTGCCCTGTTAGCTTATTATATAGTGGTGTTCTGCTACAATATGCTTACACAGGAGTTTCTTGACCTGCATTCCAATTTCATTTATTATTTCGGCGTTCTGAATAACTTTCTCGATGCACCCCTGATGCTTGCTTTCATGACGTATTTCAGCCAGACAGCTCCTTTCAGAAAGAGAATGGTACTGGCGGTTCCGGCGTTATTACTATTCGATATCATCATCATAGCATTCAATGGATTTAATATTGATTCAGCCACCCTTGCACTTGGACCCGGAATTGTGCTGGTAATGGGTTTTGCCATTCTCTTTTTTATCAGGCAGGCCAAGCTTACCATCATCCATCAAAAGGCATTGGGTAAGGCTTGCATGGTTGCCGCGTTATTGTTTGCTTATGGGGGATACGTATTCATCTATATCGTCTATTATGTTTTAAGAACACCACATAAGGCTGACACTTACCTCGTATATTTCTTTATCACTTTCTGCTCATCTATTATTCTTGCTACAGGCATTTACCTGGAAAAGAGAAGGGTTAACGTTTTGGCAGAGATCAAGACTACAAGAAAGGAGCTAAAGATGGTATATGGCGGTTCTGACCGCAAAGCGGCTACCTCCTGAAATAATTAAAAAGCCGACCACAATGAGTCGGCTTTCACAATTTAGCTTCAGGTATTTCTAGAAACAGTATTTCTTTTCGGCAATCATTTTATCAGCGATCACTCTGCGCGCCTCTTTGGTATTGAATGGTTCTGCCTTTGTGAAACGCTTCAATCCCATTAATATCATTCTTTGCTCATCACCATCGGCAAATCCATTAATGGCATCCTTTCCTGATTTATTGACCCTGTCAGCGGCATCATAGAGATAGGTTCGCATGATGTGCAGGTAGGGTTCTATTTCTTTTTCATTTCTCGTTTCCGCCATTTTCATTACCCGCAACAGAACGCTTTCCGCATTAAAGGTCTCTATTGCCATATCAGCAATGTTCATCAATATCTCCTGCTCCGTATCAATCTTCATCATCAATTTTTGCACAGCCGCCCCAGCCGTGATCAATATAGCTTTCTTAAGGTTTGCTATCAATTTTCTTTCAGAAGCAAAGGGAGTGTCTTCGCCGTTTCCGAAATCAGGAATGCTCATCAGTTCTTTCTGCACATTCATTGCCGGTCCCATTAAGTCAAGCCTTCCCTGCATTGCGCGCTTAAGCGTCATATCCAAAGTAAGCAGGCGATTTATCTCATTCGTTCCTTCATATATCCTGTTGATCCTGCTGTCGCGGTACGCCCTGGAAATATTATACTCCGCACTAAAACCATTTCCTCCATGTACCTGCACTCCTTCATCCACTACAAAGTCTAATATCTCACTCCCATATACTTTAAGCATGGCACACTCTATAGCATATTCTTCTGCCGCTCCCAGTAATGATTCATTGAAAGGTTTGCCAGCAGCAAGCAACTCCTGCTCCTTCCTGTCAATCCATTCGGCCGTGCGATACAATGCTGATTCTGCAACAAAGATCTTAATCGCCATTTCAGCAAGCTTGTGCTTTATTGCACCGAAATTGGAAATAGGCTGTTTGAACTGTTCACGCGTAATGGCATATTCCACCGTTGTGTTCAGCGCTCTCCTTGAGCCGCCAACAGCTGCCGCACAAAGCTTCAGCCTTCCAATGTTAAGGATATTAAACGCAATCCTGTGGCCCTTACCTATTTCGCCTAACACATTCTCAACCGGCACTTTCGCATCCTGGAAGTATAGCTGCACCGTTGATGATCCTTTTATTCCCATCTTATGTTCCTCTGGCCCCTGCGTAAAACCTTCCGTACCCCGCTCTACAATAAACCCCGTAAATTTATCTCCATCTACTTTTGCAAACACTGTATACACCTGGGCAAATCCACCGTTCGTGATCCAACACTTCTGCCCATTTAGCAAATAGTATTTTCCGTCATCACTCAACCTAGCCGTAGTTTTCGCTCCTAAAGCATCACTTCCGCTGTTGGGTTCCGTCAGACCATAAGCACCCGTCCACTCACCGGTGATCAGTTTTGGAATGTACTTCTGCTTTTGCTCCGGCGTTCCAAAGTATAGAATGGGTAATGTGCCAATGCCCGTATGCGCCGCCAATGCCACCGAGAATGAATGGCCCGCACCCATGTACTCATTGACCAGAGTTGCGGTAACAAAATCTTTACCCAATCCTCCAAACTCTTCCGGAAAAGAAGTTGCAAGCAGCCCCTGGTCCCCGGCTTTTGTAACCAATGACTTCATCAGGCCCGGCTCCAGGTTATCAATCCTGTCAAGAATCGGGTATACTTCATTATCCAGGAACTGATCACACATATCACGTATCATCTTTTGCTCCTCGGTAAAATCCTCCGGCGTAAAAATATCCGCAGGCATACTTTCCTTTACCAGCCATTCTCCTCCCTTCAATACTGCTTGTTTTTCCATTGTTGTGCTCATGGTGAAGATTTTTATTATTAATGAGTTGTCCTTGTTATTTTAAGTTGTCATACACTATCTGCAACACTTCCTTACACACTTCAATTTTCTCAGGTGGAACCGTCTCCAACGCTTCATTCAATGTCTCTTCCGCCAACTCCATACTTTCCTCCTGTAATTTCTGTGCCTGCTTTGTTAGGTATACCAGGTTTATTCTCCTGTCATATTCAGAAGGCACCCTTCTCACCAGCTCCAGTTTCTCCAGGTTATCCACCAGTCGCGTAATGCTTGGCTTATCCCTGAATGTTGCGTTGCACAATTCCTGCTGGCTTATCCCCTCCTTCTTCCATAAATGATATAAAACACTCCATTGCTCAATCGTAAGGTTCAACCCCGCCGCATTAAACTTCTTTTGCAATCTTCGCGCAATAGCCGTCGATGCTTTCCCGGTGATAAAACTGTAAAGCTCGCCCTTCTTAAAATGGTTGTTTGGCATATAGTTGTTTGTGCAACTAAGTAAAATTAATATTATTTTTGAAAAGCGGGAATTTTATAACCATAAAAATTAAAAAGCACTGCAAAGGCTGGCTTACATATACAACGATTGCAGGATCAGCTATTTGAAGTTTGGAGCCGGTCCCAGGATTGCCATTTGCTTCCATGGCTACGGGGAGGACTGCACTCATTATTCCTTCCTCGAACGCGCCGGGGTGGCTGCTGAATTCACATTTTATTCCATTGACCTTCCATTCCATGGAAAAACGGAATGGCCGGAAACCAAGGACTTGCGGGTTAGTGATCTGGCGGCAATTATTAATGGCATTATCGATCATTCGAAGCAACTCATAATTATTGGTTTTAGCTTGGGAGGCAGGGTAGCGCTCAGCCTGTATGAACAAATGCCTCATAGGGTTGACCGCCTCGTATTACTTGCGCCTGATGGCCTCAAGTTGAATTTCTGGTATTGGCTGGCTACACAGACTTTTTTGGGAAAGCATGTGTTTTCTTTTACCATGCGTCATCCTTCCTGGTTCTTTGTTTTATTAAATGCATTAAACGGACTAAGACTGGTAAACTCCAGCATATTCAAATTTGTGCGCTATTACGTGGATGATGCGGAAGCCCGCGAGATACTTTACAATCGATGGATGGTATTGAGAAAGCTTCGACCAAACATTAACAAGGTAAAGAAAAAAATTAATAAACATTCAACCACCGTGCGCCTGTTATACGGCATGCATGATCGTATCATACTTCCCGTGAGAGCTAATAAGTTTAAAAGAGGAATAGAACAACACTGTAGCATTTCACTCATTCATTCAGGGCACCAGGTTTTGCATGAACGTCATGTTTCCGAAATTCTTCCCGCCTTGCTGCACTGACAGCCATTGACTAGCTTTGCCTGATTGACCCATGATCGTTGCCGTATTAGCCATATTATTTTTTATTGCTTACGGCATACTTATTCTATACTTCAATCACAAATGGAAAAATATTCCCCTCCAAAAAGATGAAAATCTTTTTCCCGGGCTCAAATTTTCCATCATTATACCGGCACGAAACGAAGAAAAAACTATCGCGCGGCTGTTAAGTGCGTTACAATCGCAGGAATATCCGGCTGAGAATTTTGAAATAATAGTTGTGAATGATGATTCAGATGATGCCACAGCTGCGATTGCCAGCAGTTTCGATGGCGTAACGCTGCTCCATAAAACGGGTGAGATACTAAATTCTCATAAGAAAAGAGCATTGGAACTGGGCATTGCTCAGGCAAAGTATGAATACATCGTTACTACGGATGCTGATTGCATGCCACCACCCACCTGGCTGCGGTCTTTAAGTATTCGATTCGCTCAAACTCATTCAGTGATGGTGGTGGCACCCGTGGTGATCGATTGCAATTCATCCTCCGTACAGTTATTCCAGGCCATTGATTTCATGGTATTGCAGGGAATAACCGGTGCGGCCATTGAAGGCAGGTTAATGAGCATGTGCAATGGCGCCAATCTTGCTTACAAAAAATCAGTGTTTGAAGAAGTAAATGGCTTTAAGGGAATTGATGCCATCGCCTCGGGTGATGATATGCTGCTATTACATAAGGTTTGGCAGAAGTACCCAACAGGTATAAGTTATCTTAAATCAACGCGGGCCATTGTTTCCACCGCAGCAATGAATAGCTGGGGGGCTTTCTTTCAGCAACGGGTTCGCTGGGCCAGTAAGTCATTGGTATATGAGGATAAACGCATAACAATGGTTCTTTTACTGGTTTACCTTTTTAATTTATCATTTTTCGCATTAGCCATTTTAGGTTTTGCAGAATATAGAAATTGGGTTGTGCTGGTGGGATTATTGGTACTTAAGACTATAATCGAGTTTCCTTTCTTCCATTCCGTGGCCGTATTTTTTAATAAGCAATGGTCATTGAAATATTTTCCATTGTTTCAGCCAATGCATATTGCTTACACCGTCATTTCAGGACTATTCAGCCAGTTTGGGAAATATAACTGGAAGGGAAGAATGGTAAGGTGAAACATGTGTTGCTTCCACTTATCTTGCAACCTCAACGCCAACTTTAAGTATCTTTCACGCCTATGCCCCCATCCCGTTCATTTCAACAAGCCGCCTGGAGAAGGCTGAGGAAGAACAGGGGGGCCATGCTTGGCCTTGTGATGATCATTCTGACTGCCATCATCGCCGTATTTGCCTATTATATTGCGCCTGATTCTACTCCCTATGCAAACAGGATCATTCTTGAAATTGGCGGCGAATCGCCAGGTTACACCCAAACATTTTTAAAAATAAAAAACACGCGCATTACAGAAAGTACCGGGTTCTTTTCACGGTTGCTGTATGGGCAGAATGATCAATACAATTATCTCCCTGTCACCTCTTACCGGGATAACGGTGACAGTATTGTTGTGCAGAAATACATTGATGAAGAATTAACCGAACGGCAGGCTTACCATCGGTCGATGCTTTCAGAAAAACCTATCGTGGTAAGAAAATTTTTACTCGGTACTGATAAATACGGGCGAGACATCCTCAGTCGCCTGTTAATCGGGAGCCGCGTTAGCCTCAGCGTAGGTCTCATTACCGTGCTTATCTCGCTTTCTATCGGGCTCATCCTTGGTTCTGTTGCGGGTTACTACCGGGGGCGAACGGATGATGTGATCATGTGGTTCATCAACGTGATCTGGAGCATACCTACTTTGTTACTGGTATTTGCTATTACGCTTGCACTGGGTAAAGGTTTCTGGCAGGTGTTTATAGCCGTTGGTCTCACCATGTGGGTGAATGTAGCGCGCCTTGTGCGAGGGCAGGTACTTGCCGTCAGGGAACTCGAGTATATTGAAGCAGCACGGGCGCTCGGTTTTTCTCATTTAAGAACAATAGTCCGGCACATCTGGCCTAACATCATGGGCCCCGTGATGGTGATCGCTGCATCCAACTTCGCCTCTGCCATCGTGATCGAAGCCGGCTTGAGCTTCCTGGGCGTGGGAGTGCAACCACCTACTCCAAGCTGGGGCCTCATGATCAAAGAAAATTACAACTTCATCATCACTAACAATCCCATGCTGGCACTCGCACCGGGCTTCGCCATCATGCTGCTCGTGCTTTCATTTAATTTGTTGGGAAATGGGTTGAGAGATGCGCTGAATGTGCGTGGGCGGATTTAGTTTACGGAAGTACCGGATTATCATTGATCGATGTGAGGTGTTTTGGAATGTGAAGGTTTTCGCAGTCCGACACTCCATCACACCCTCTAAGTTTCTACCAACCACCCTCCATCATCCACCAACGATCCCTAACGTCACAGGTCCTTTACCCTGCCAATTCCAAACTCCAACATATCTTGTCAACTCTCCAGCTGCTCCCAACCCACCATGGTCTCACCCCAAATTCCAAATACCTAATACCTGATTCCTAACTAGAAATCCTCCTCGTCTTCAAATCAGCGATCATCAACAAAGAAAAACACAGAAAGAAAAGGCTTCCCACTTTGTCCGTTTCAATCAAATCACTCATGAAATTTACCGTCATTATCATCACCAGGATAATACCACAGTTCAGGGCAACGGTACTGTAAAAACGATCGCGTGACCGATGGTATACGCGCTGCGCATAATAAAATAAATAACCCGCCAGCAAAAGAAAGATCAGCAGGCCTGGTATTCCCTGTTCGATTGTAACTAAGAGGAAATAATTGTGCACGGTTGATCGCTCCTCATTCCTGCTTACCCACGTCTTATAAGCCGGCACGGCATAACCTTTATAATGGTGATAAAACGTATTGGGGCCAAAACCCGTGAGCGGCTTTTCCCGGATCATTTTTGCTCCCGCTATCCATCGATAAAAGCGTTCTGCGGTAGATACATCCCTTAACTCATACGTCGCCCGCAAATGTTCCCTGAAATCTACATGATAGATAGTGGAACGAAAATCATGGGCATATTGCAAATATCTTTTCTCATGCTGAATCCAGAAATAAAGCACTGTCATGATCAGCATCACTGCCACATATGCTTTCAACAGCAGTTTTCTCCTGATCAGCCACCACGCTGCGGCACCGGTTGCAAGCGCAAGCCATGCGCCCCTTGCATAGGAGAAAAATAATGCTGCAATCAATACGATGATGCAACAAAATAAAATGGCGCGCGTAAATCGATCTTTGCTTCCCCGGTAAAATGAAATGAATAAGGGAATAAAGCAAACCAGCATGGCCGAATAATTCACGTGGTTGCGAAAGAAAGGAGTTACTGATGAATTGACGGCCATGAATGAAAAACCATCCATTGCATGCCGGGCCAATGAAAGCAAAACTACAAGGAACAGGGAGACGGAAATTATTTTTATTGACTTGAGAATTATCTGCTTGTCGTGCAATAATATTAACGGAGTAAATATAAATGCGCCAATATACCAGGTTTTTGCAGCAAAAAATTTAAATGAGAAAACCGGGTACTCGGATGACAGTATGGGGACGACTAACCATACGAGTGAAGCGAACAAAATAAGCATCAACGGATGGATGAGCATTTGCCGGTTGACAATATTAGGATTGAATATCCATATACAAAGAAACAGCGCCGAACAAAAAACCATGAACAATTCATCAGGGAAATCAACTGACAGATTGCCGGACACTCCCATTTCCATTGACAGCGGCAGCGTGAAAAGTAAAAGGTAGAATGCAAGGCGTGGGTCACTCCAGCCGGCATACAAGAGCAGTATGCCAAATGGCAGGAGGTATAGGTATTCCATTCTCAGCAAAAGCGCGGCGCTCACACTGCCGAGGAATATCGCTCCAAAAATGAGGAAGACTTTATTAGTATGGAAGTAGCTAGGGTTCAATCCGTGTAACTTTTCTTTTTTCCATTACTACGGCCAAAAGAATGCTGAAGAAGAGACTTAATACAAATGTGATAACGATAACCAATATTCTTTTAGGCTTATCCGGCCAGTCAGAAGTTCTTGCTCTTTCCACAATAATTATAGCAGCGGGGTTGGTCTCCACTATCACGCGGTATTCATTCGCAACGCTTTCCAGTTGTTGTAATTGATGCAAGAGAACATTTTTTCGGATTCCCCGGTCATTCCCCGGAACAGTTGGAAGTAAAGCATTGTCAAGGCTGTCCAGTTCAGTATAAATGCGGGCAATTGCCTTTTCCAGTCCCTCCAGCGTAGCGATGTTAGCCTGGTTCTGAACGTCCTTATGGATTTGTTGAAGCTTTTCAGCAAAGGCATTAGCCAATCGAGGAGCGAGTTCCTTTTCCTGGTGCCACAGTTTCACTTTCAATTCACCATAATCTCCTTTTCGCGCTTTAGTATCCGCCTTTAGAAGTACCGCCGCTTTCACAATGGCCGCTTCACCTTTTTCTTTCATGGTATAATGATTCTGCAGGTCAAATTCATTTGCCAGGGAAATGAAAACGGTATCTAACTGGGCGGTACTTAAAATAGGATCCAGCTCATCAGCCGTGCCAATAGTCGGATACAGTGCCTGGATATTCTCATTGAAGATTCGCCCTTTATCATTTGCAAAAGGACTGGCAGCAAGCGCGGTTACAGTAGCCAGGTACTTTCGTGGCTGCAGGAACACGATGATGGTCGCAGTAAGCGTAGAAAGAACCACCAGCAACAAAACCTGTTTCCACCATCTTGACAGGAGATAAAAAAGATCGGGCATTGAATTCATTTTAATTTTCCCTGACTGAATTCAGCCAGGTTTTAATATCGATGATTCGCGTGGCGAGGCCAAGCGCAAGTGCTATGCTGCCAGTGCTAAAAACCGTCAGCCAGCGGTTTAGCTCTAATTCATTTGAAACATACAGAAAGACGCTCAGGCTGATGGCTATAAAAATATAGATTAACCATGAGCGAAGATGAATACGCAGGGATAATTTTATATTTGAATAGACCATCGTGGTGATACCTGCCATTCCCTGGCTCGCCAGGGCGGCGATGCAACTTCCCAATGCTCCATAGAGCGGTATGAGGATAATGTTTAGTGCGAGGTTGATAAGAACGGCGCAAAGCATTATGTAGCTGAAATCCTGCACGCGTCCCGTTGCGGTGAGCACGGTACCATAAACCTGTACGAGGGAATATCCCAGTAAGGAAGGAAGGCACCATTGCAACACTGATATATACCCAGGGTCAGTATGGTGATACAATAAATCCTGTATCCAGGGAGCCAGGAATATGCAAAGAGCGGAAATAGTAATGGCCATGAGCATGAGAAGGTGGCGCACTCCCAATGCTACTTCCGTAATGTTTTTCTTTTCAGCCCAATTGCGGGCAATGAATGGCAATAGAAAAGAGGCAAACAGGTATCCAAAAGTATTTGAAGCATCGAGCAGGCGGTAGGAGGCGGCGTATTTGCCGGCTTCTTCCGCGCCACTGATCCGCTCGAGGAGGAATCCGTCAACCCGCGCGTGAAATGCCATTAATAGCAGAATAATGGCGAATGGCATAGCCGTTTTAAACACATATTTCTCAGGCCACCATTTTTTAAAAGAAAAATAAAATTTCTTCCTGGCCAGTGTGGCAAGGGTAGCAATATTCGCTATGCTGGTGCAAACTACCTGCAGGATCAAAAACCGCTCGATGGTAATGGAACCAACAAATGCTGGCAGGTAAAGAAATGAGCCGCATAGGATGATCATGAGTAATTTATCGAGTATGGACAGCCACGCGTCAATGCGAAACCATTGTTGTGAAGTGATGATCGCCCTGAAAAAAACAAACATTGAAGTAAGCACTTGTATGAGTACCACGGATAGCAGGATGTCCCATCGCCTGATGCCACTTACAAATGCAATCAAACAAATTACCAGCGTGTAAATGACGGCGGCTACCAGCCGGAGGATCACGAGTGTGCCGGCATCGCGCGCAAAGTTTTCACGACTGATGGCGAGCTGCCTGTTGAAGAAATTGGTGAGCCCCCAATCAAGCAGGAAACTCAAAACGATGGAAAGATTAAAGATGGCGAAGTAGGTTCCGTATTCCGCTGCCCCTACCTCAATTTGCACCTGGCGATCGATAGCGAATACCCACAAAGGCTTGACCACTGCATTTAGCAGGATCAGCAAACCGAGGGAGGAATAAAACCTGGAGTTCTCTTTCATCAGCGAAATGGTATGATTAGCTGACGACCTTTACGTTTCGGTTAAAGCTCTCTTCGAGGGAGATGAATGTTTCGGTTCGCTCTATGCCTTTGATCTTCTGAAGCTGATCATGAAGAACATAGCGGAGTTGCGAAATGTCTTTGCAGACTATTTCAGCGAACATGCTGTAGTTTCCAGTGGTGTAATTCAACCGAACGATCTCCGGCATTTTTTGCAGCTCTTTCGCCACCGCATCATACAATGAGCTTTCTTTTAAATAAATGCCGATAAAGGCAATTACATCATAGCCGAGTTGTTTGAGATCTGCGCTAAGTCTTGTACCTTTCACCACGCCGGCTTCCTGCAGTTTCTTTATTCGTACATGAATTGTACCCCCTGATACGAAGAGTTTTTTACCGAGATCTGCATAGGAGATCTCTGCGTTCTCCATCATGTGTTGAATGATCTGCAGGTCAAGTTTGTCAAGATTCAATTTAGCAGCCATTTTTATTTATCGTTTTGGTTATTTTTTAATAGAATATGCAAATATTTGAATAATTTCTATACTTTCAAAATAATTATTGAATAATTTGGAATAAACTGGCGATTCACTGTATTTTTGTCTTATCAAGCTCTTTACAACGGATTCAATCTGTACGAAAGATACACACTGTGGGGTGATGAAATTTTTGGCAGACATGCCCTCTTGTCTCGAGGGTGAGGAATAACGGGATAAACGCAGCATAGAGCCGGTTCATTCGTTTCGGCGGATGGGCCGACCAGGGTCGACCACTGAACTTTGTGCTAAGGCTAACCGCCTCGTGGAGGTTCGATCCCTCCCCCTACAGCAGAAACACTTGTATCGAAATTCAATGCCCGTCAAACTCAATGTTGACGGGCATTTATGTTTTTACTCCTCCTCGAATTGATTCAAAAAAATCGTCCCAGGTAAAAGGCGCTTTGTTCGTTGTTTGCAAACTGCGAACAGCGAACAAAAAATACTTCGAATAAATACACCGGGCACCCTCCGAAGAAGAAATTCAACTGATCACAACGCAGGGATCTCAAGCTATAAAATTAGCCAGGTGAGGCACAGGAAAATCCTGAAAAGTACAAAGATGATCCCTGTTGTTTCAATATGGGAGTGCTGGTACTGTTTTAAGCAATCAAAAAATGAACACCTATCTAAAGGAGATCGCCGATGTCTGCGGTGTCGACAAAAATATGAGCTTCCACCGGGGACGACATACGTTTGCCATCACAATAACTTTATCAAATAATATTCGCAAATCGCTTATGAATTGAAAGTCACTCGCCCAGGGCCATTACCTGTAAGCCCGACCACTGTGCAAAGCATGTATAATCCCGGAAAGTTGGCTTACAACGAAAGCCCAGCCCTAATGTCAAAGTAATATAAAGTTTGTTTTTCTCCCGCTACAATTACCAACTTTGCAGGCGCCAGGTTGCCGATGATGATGCCATACCAATGAATAAATGACTTCTTAATGACACACCACTTACTTATTCATCAACACCTTTGCCAGCCAGAAAACTAAAACTATGAATTGCCTCCTACTCTGCTTTTTTCTCTTTTTTGCCACTACTGTTATTTCTGCCCAGCAACCGCCCGTAGAACTGAATCCCGTAACCGTTTCCGCCTCCCTGCATCCGTTACCTTCATCCAAGACCGGGAGAAACATTATCAGTATTCCCGGTGATAACTTCGTCAACCTGCCGGTGCATTCGCTCGATGAGTTGTTGAGATACGTGCCGGGCATTGAAGTGCAAATGCGGGGACCGCAGGGTTCACAAAGTGATATTGTAATTCGCGGCGGCACCTTTCAGCAGGTATTGGTCATTCTCGATGGCATCAGGTTGAATGATCCTAATACCGGTCACTTTAATAGTTATATACCCATCGCTCCCTCAGAGATCGAGCGCATAGAGATACTGAAAGGCGCTTCATCTGCAGTTTATGGCACGGAAGCGGTAGGAGGTGTGATCAATATCATTACGAAATCCTTTTCCTCAAAAAGAAACGCAACACTAAAGCAAATCAGCGGAAGCTTTGTAGCAGGTGAATACAATCTTATCAATGGTTCCGCAGGTGTTAACCTGCAAAAGAACAATACTGCATTCAGCGCCGGTGTGATGACGAATAATTCAAATGGCCAGATTCAACGCGGTACCCGCGGTTCATTTAACAATCTTACCGCTTCCGTGTCCGTAAGGCATTTTATAAACGACAAATGGAGCTTTGCTCTTCGCTCATCATACGACCAGCGAAAATTTGGCGCCCAGAATTTCTACACCACCTTTCTGTCTGATACCGCCAATGAAAAAGTAGCGGGCTTATGGAATCACGCCAACCTCAGTTTTTCAGAAGGTCGTCACCGGTTGACTTTTGACGCCGGGTTTAAAGCCGTTGATGATACCTACCAGTTTAATCCATCTTCCCTGGTTAACAAGAACAGGTCGAGGCTGCTGCAATTTCTTTTAGTGGACCATTTCCAGGTAAGTACTAATGCCATTTTGACTACGGGTGTTCAATACCAGCAAAAAAGTATTCGCTCAAACGACCGTGGTAATCACTCCCTGCCTCAAATGGCTGCTTTCATTCTACTCAACCATGAATGGGGAAAATTTACCTATAGCCCGGCCATCCGCATCGATTACAGCAAACGCAGGGGAACTGAACTCGTTCCGCAAATAAACCTCTCCTATCATTTGCCTAAATGGCAATTTCGCGCCAGCGCCGGCAAAACCATTCGTGATGCTGATTTTACCGAACGATTCAATAATTATAGCAAGACATTGGTAACCGGCGGTAGCGTAGGAAATCCTGACCTGGAGGCGGAGCGATCATTTAGTTATGAATTTGGAGTGGACGTTTTCGCTGGCAAACATTTGAAAATTTCCACGACTGTCTTCCAACGTTTACAAAGCGAATTGATTGACTGGGTAACCACTCCCTACAGCGAGATGCCCAGGAAGGAAAACCTTTCTCCCACAGGAACGTTTGCATTGGCAAAGAACATCGCGGAAGTGAATACTTCGGGGCTGGAAGCAGACTTCCAATATACACGCAATTTCAGGAAAGATCAACGGGTGATCTCAAATATTGGCATCATCTGGCTGGATAACCAGACCATGAACGTCCAGCCTTCATTCTATCTTTCGTCGCATGCAAAATTCATGACGAATTTCAACTTCATTTACTCCAATCGAATCTTTGCAGTCAGCCTGAATGGCCTTTATAAGTACCGCCAGGCCCAATCATCTCCCGCCATTAATGCAAAGCTTTCGAGGGATTACCTGTTGTTGAACGCGCGGGGTACTGTGTATTTTGCGAAACGCAGAGGAGCCCTCTTTTTTGAGATTGACAACCTGACTAACATTGCGTACAGTGATCTATTAGGTTCAAAAATGCCGAATTCCTGGTGCCTTGCCGGAATTAGCTTTTCCTTTTAATTTGTCAATTAGTAAATTAGTCAATGATGGTTCTTTTAAATAATAATCCTATCATAGACCACTGACTAATTGACTAATTAATTAACCAATATGTGCTATTACAACGGAACCAAAGTAATCAGGGATGGCGAAATACGTCTTCGCCACGTAAGCAAGCTGGTGAGCAAGTATGATTTTCTTGCCAAACCCCTGCACATTGGATTTGAATATGGCCCTGCGCCCGTGCTAAAGAGGATGGACGGTGAGGAGGATTTTGAAATTGTTCCGATGGAATGGGGTTTTCTCCCTTCTTATCTTAATAACCGTGAATCCGTCAATCTTTTTCGCTCGGGATATAAGAAAGAGAATGGTGAATGGCAACAACCGATCATCACGCTAAATGCGGTAGCGGAAGAATTATTATTGCCCCGGAAGATCTACCGCGATGCTGCGCTGAATCGGCGGTGCCTTGTTCTCTCAAGTGGTTTTTATGAATGGCGCCATGTATTTCCTTTAAACAAACGCACGGGCAAACCGTTGAAGACGGCAAATAAAATTCCTTATCGCATCACGCTGAAGGAAAAAGAATACTGGTACCTGGCTGGTATCTGGACGCCGTGGAAGGATCGTAACACCGGGGAGTACGTGGAAACGTTTTCTATTGTGACAACCGCTGCAAATGCGCTGATGGAACAAGTGCACAATAGCAAGAAACGCATGCCCACGATTCTCACTGATGACCTTGCATGGGAGTGGTTGTTTGGTGTGCTTAGCGAAGAACGGATTTCGGAGATTGCGCGATTCCAGATCCCGGCGGGAGACATGGAGGCCTACCCGATTTCAAAGGACTTTCGGCAGTTGGTTGATCCTACAGAGCCGTGTGTGTATGAAGATTTGCCTGAGCTGGTGATGGGTTAGGATGTTGAAATAATGTTTTTACCGGCGGTCATTTTTTTTAATTTAAAAGGCATACCCTTTGGAATCATTTTCAAAGAGGTTACTCCGGCGGGTACCTGCCTCATGGCGGCTGGTTTTAGTTATTTGAAAACTTTCCTGTTCGTAAGAAAAATGGTTGGTAACGGCGCGGTGGCGCAGAGGTGAATAGTTTAATGATAAAATATGAAACAACTTATTGCTCACATAATGTACCCAAAAAAGTCAGATAGCTGATCTTTAATGCTTTTTTGCCAGGATGCTCCAGGTGGTATCTTCCGCAACAATGGTATTGGTGAGTTTTCCCAGCCTGTCAATTTCCATCTCTACAACATCACCATTCTGCAGCCATTGGTCCTCATGCCCGGGGTTATTCAATCTCGCCGTTCCATTCAGCTCCAGGAAACAACCGGTACCTACTGTGCCGCTACCAATCACATCTCCCGGATAAAGATTTACACCGTATGAGGCACGTTCTATGATCTCGGCAAACGTCCAGTCCATGTCACCAAGATTGCCTTCGCTCAACTGTACGCCATTCACCGTGCAGCGCATATTCAAATTCCAATTCCTGCCCACATGCCCTTCCTTAGCTGGCACTTCAAACTCTTTCAATTCATCTAATGTTACCAGCCACGGTCCAATGGTTGTAGCGAAATCTTTCCCTTTCGCCGGGCCAAGATTCAGCAGCATTTCTTCCATCTGCAATCTTCGGGCACTCAGGTCATTCATGATCATCAACCCACCTATGTATTCATCGGCGTCTTCCGCCTTTATGTTACGACCCGGTTTACATATCACAATGGCAGCTTCCAGTTCAAAATCCAGTTTTTCAAAATGATCGGGCATACATACTACTTCACCCGGGCCCTGAATGCTGTGATGATTGGTAAAATAAAAAATCGGGTATTGGTCAAACTCGGGAATCATATCCACTTTGCGATTCCTTCTTGCCGCAGCCACATGTTGCCTGAATGCATAACCATCCCTGCATGAAGTGGGGAAAGGTACAGGCGCCAATAATTGAAGTTCGGAAATCGGGAATCCTCGACTACTCGTACGTGAACCTTCCCGCAACATCAACTCACCGGCCTGGGCAATGGGAAAGGAATCATCCCAATAATTCAAAAACATGCTCATTGCACCCGGGAGCTCAGGATGCAGCACATCCATGGGGTATACAAAGTCATTCACTAACACTCCCAGCTGTTCGTGCTCTTCGCGTATATAGGATACTATCTTCATACTTAATCTTTGCGGCAAAGAAAGGAAAAACTTTTCTGCCAGCCTCAAACACCCGCAATACGTCGTTTATACTCCGCCAATGCATCATCAAGCCGCTCCTTAGCCGTAGTATCGCCCGGCACATTATGGGAAGGATGGATATATAACTTTACGCCGCGGTCAGCAAGAATTTCAGCAACCGTGGTAATCGTCATCCACACCGCTGTTACAAATGCCAGGGTTGACACCGGGCCTATTTTATCAAGATGGTTTTTTAAAGGCACACAGGCATCCTGGATGGGAACACAGGTATCCACAACCAGGTCAGCAATCTGGAAAATATTCATGCCACCTGAGTGTCTCAATGGTTTGCCTTGAGCCTCACCAGCCGAGCCAAAAACGATCACTTTCATGCCCCTGTTTTTCGCCTCCAGCGCCACGTCTATGTTCACTGCATTTATGCCCGTGTGGGAAAATATCCACATGCAATCCTTTGAATCAAAATTGTAACCTTTCATGATCTCTTTTCCATATCCCTCCACGCGTTCCAGGAATACGAAATTGTGTACGCTCATGCCGCCAACGATATTTGTAAAAAATGTCAAAGGCAATTCTATCATGGGGTGAAACCCGACAAATCCGCCAATTCTTGGATACATTTCCTCGATAGGTAAAGTAGCATGGCCGCATCCAAACGTATGCACCCATCTCCCGGCTTCAATAGTGTCAGCCATCATGGTTGCCGCTTTCCCGATATTACTCATTTGGGTCTCTTCAATTTTGTCCATAATCGCCCTTGCATTTTGCAACCAGGTACTTGCCAGTTTCATTTCTATATTATTTATTTAAAAAAATTATTTCCTTACCCTGTCATTGATCTCTCTTCCAATTAGTATCAACACTACAGTCATGCATAACACGCAAGCCATTATCAAAAATGGTAAATATCGCAATGAATATTCTTTCGCAATCCACCCGAATGACCAGTTAAGTAAAATGTTACCCGTAAGAGCGATCACCAATGCAATGCTGAATGCGGTTCCTGAAAAGGCTGCATACAATTGGCCTACATAGCCTAATATCACCGGGAAACCGGCCGCCAATCCCATTCCTGTAATTATCATCGCGCCAAAGGCGATCGCGTACTGGTTGGCAAACCCGATGATGAGGCAGCCAAAGAAAACAAGCGCCAGGGAAAATAAGAGCGTTTTATATGATGAAATCCGTTTCATTAAGCCGCCGAGTAACAGCCTTGCTACGGTAAGCCCAATCACCATAAATGATAAAGCATATAGTGCGTTCTCATCACTCGTGCCCAACCTATATTGAAGAAAACTTGTGCTCCAGTTATTGGCCAATGCTTCTATGCCGCTCTGAAAGAATAAAAAAAATCCCATTAATAATAAGGCTCGCTGTTTAACCAGCTTTGCTCCTTCTCTCACCAGGAACCCCTGTGCCTGCTTGGCCTTGGGAAATTTGAGAAAGATATAATACACAATTGGAAGCAGCATAAACAAGCCTGTTATAGAAAGTATCTGTTCCTGGCTAAAGTGCTTTGACATTAAGCCTAACAACAGGGGCATCCCCAGTGCACCGATACCAAAGAATACGCCGAGCAGACTCAGGTTCGCACCTTTATTATCAGTGCTTATGTCAGCCACCAACGCACTCGTACCTCCGTTAATCGCGCCTCCGCCTACGCCAATAAAAAATATGGAAACATATAATACTTCCGGCGCCGTAGTAAATGCCACTCCTTCAAGCGCGGCAACTGAAATTAGCACACTAATTATGAGGAGCAACCTGTAGCCGTACCTGTCAACCAGCGGACCGAATAACAATGAACCAACCAATAATCCTGCAGGCAACAAGCTTACGAGTACTCTCCGGTCAATTTCGGTTTCATTAAACCTTGCCATGAGTGATGGCATTATTGAGCCGAGCGTTATCAACGTCATCCCGAATATCAACAAGCCAATACAAGCCGCGAAGAATAACTTTGACCGGTTATACATGGTGGATTATTTCCTGATTGCTAAAAAGGCGGCGCCATAAAGACCCGCGTCAGCGCCCAGAGCTGATGATTCAAGGCTTAGCTGTTTCATACTAATTGGCTGTGCCCATTTTACTGCTTCCTCAAATATCGCGCTCTTGAACTTCAATGCGGGACCAAATACCCCTCCACCCAATATGATCTTCTCCGGGTTAAACAAGCTCACAAGGTTGGCAATAGCCATGCCCCAGGCGGATATTGCGTTATCGATCACTGCCACCGCCAGTTCATCGCCGGCTTCGTAATATTTAAAAATATCATGAGCGCTAATTCTTTCAAAGTCTTTATTAATGAACACAGAGCCGGGAAACCTGCCACTGGTAACACTCTCTCTCGCCATTTTTGCAATTCCTTCCCCTGAAGCCTGGTGCTCAAAACATCCGCAGGAAGCATATCCGTCTTTGAACGGCCTGTCAAGCGCCATCCAACCAATTGCGCCTGCAATGTCATTTGATCCGCGCAGCACTTCACCATTTATCATGATGCCTGCTCCAATGCCTGTACCTACAGCCAGGAAGATGGCATCCCGGGAATTCTTTGCATTCCCTTTCCATACTTCTCCAAGTATAGAACATGCCCTGTCGCTATCTATACATATGCGCGGAATTCGTTTTGAAAACTCATTCCGCAATTCATCCAGTAACGGATACTCTTCCCACTCTTCAATATTAGGCGCCCACACCGTACCGTTTTGCTGGTAAGAAATGCCCGGCACACAAATTCCCAATGCATCAACTTGTAAATTCCGGTCAACTGCAATCTCCAAAAGAGTATTGCCCATTTCCCTGATCATTTGCCCTACCTGTTTTCCTTTTCTTCCTTCTAATTGGGTAGAATTCCTGAATACAATTTCCTCTTCGTTGAATAATGCTGAAGCGAGTTTAGTTCCGCCCAGGTCAAATGCGATGGTTGCCATTGCTTATATTAAAAAGCTTAAGATAATTAGAAACTATTTCTTTATGCAATCAACACGAATAAAAAAAGCCGCAAAAAAACGCAACAGGCTTCTCCAAAATCTTCTTTAACTTTTGCACCAATAAAATAGTGATTATGCATCGTGTTATCATAGCATTATTCATAATAGCAGGCCTCACGGGCATGAAAAATCCGGGTCAATTGGAAGAACGCGCATGGATTCGCATCAACCAACTTGGCTATACGCCCCGGGGAACAAAGGTTGCGGTGTGGTGTTCAAAAGATTCCCTGGCCATAAAGCAATGGAAACTCATAGATGCCATCACAAAAAAAGAAGTAGCTAAAGGATCTGCAGGAAAACCATTCGGTAAATATGGACCATTCGCACAAACCTATCGTCTCAATTTTACCACATTCAGTAAACCCGGCAGGTATTTTATTGAAGCGGGCGGAGCGCGCTCTCCTGAATTTAAGATTGATGCGGATGTATATAAAGGCACCGCGGATTTTTGTCTTCGCTACATGCGGCAGCAGCGAACCGGTTTTAATCCTTACCTGAAAGATAGTTGTCATACCCGCGATGGTTATGTTCTTTACGGAGAAAAAGCAGGCATTCCCGATAGTACCTATGTAGACGTAGTAGGGGGATGGCATGACGCATCTGATTACCTGCAATACTCTACCACATCAGCCAATGCTACCTATCACCTGCTGATGGCTTACCGCGACTTCCCGGGCATTTTTTCAGATGAAAAACTGGCAAATGGACTGGATGGAAGAAATGGTCAACCTGACGTGCTTGATGAAGCGAGATGGGGACTCCAATGGTTATTAAAGATGTTTCCCTCCTCCCATGTAATGTTCAACCAGATAGCAGACGACCGTGATCATATACGCATGCGCATGCCAGCGATGGATAGCCAATACGGCAGGGGCTTTCAACGGCCGGTTTACTACATTAGCGGAGAGCCCCAACAGCGGGGTAAGTTCATGAATAATACAACCGGCACTTCTTCCACCGCGGGTAAATTCGCGAGCGTGTTCGCCCTCGCACACTCTTTATATGAAAAAGATAGCCTTTTCAGGGCGACCGATATCAGGAAGAACTATTATGACAAAGCCATGGACGCGTATAATTATGGTAAGAAAAAGCCTGGCGTTACACAAACTGCTTCCGTGAAATCACCCTATATATACGCAGAGGATAACTGGACGGATGACATGGAGCTGGGCGCGATTGCCATACATGAAATGTTGAAAGGAAATACTTCTACCAGCGGTCACGGTTATTACATTGTACAAGCAGTTGATTTTGCAAAAAGGGAAAAGATTACTCCCTGGCTGGGCAGTGATACCGCAAAGCATTATCAATGGTATCCTTTCATCAATATTGGTCACTATGAATTAATAAAACAACTCCGGAAAAAAGAGAATGGCCCGGTGGTGGAAGCGGGTTACTATAAATCATTTGTCGAAAATTTCTGGAAAAATGAAGACACCATAACTTCTTATTACAGGCAGGGCATCAAAGCCGTTTGGTCAAAGGCAAAAGAAAATGCTTTTTACAGGGGAATTCCATTTATCTGGTGCAGCAACAACCTCACTACCGCCTTTGCCATGCAATGTCACTGGTATCGCAATCTCACTGGTGATGACAGTTTTTCAGAATTAGAGCAAGCGAATATTGACTGGTTATTTGGCTGCAACCCCTGGGGCACCAGCATGGTGTATGGCCTGCCATCATGGGGCGATACTCCGGTGGACCCGCATTCAGCTTTCACGCACATCAAAAAATATCCCGTAGATGGAGGGTTAGTTGACGGACCGGTTTATGGCAGCATTTATAATAATCTTATTGGCATCACCCTGTATGAACCCGATGAGTACGCAAACTTTCAGAGTGACCTGGCGGTGTACCATGACGATTACGGTGATTACAGTACCAATGAACCAACCATGGATGGTACCGCTTCACTGATATATTTATTAGCCGCCAAAGAATTTGAAGCGCAAAAAAAAAAGCGGTAAAGGCAGGTAAAGAAGTTACTTTCAGGAACGGGGCAATTATACGGGGTGATACTACCAGGAAGTCTATTGCGCTTGTTTTCACAGGTGATGAATATGCTGACGGGGGAAAAATTCATAGCAGAAACGCTCCGGGAAAAAAAGGTTCCTGCTTCTTTCTTCTTTACCGGGAGATTTTACCGCGAAAAATCATTTCGGCCTTTAATACGCTCATTAAAAAAAGCAGGTCATTACCTGGGAGCGCATAGCGATCAACATCTATTGTATTGCGACTGGGCGAACAGGGACAGCCTTCTGGTTACCAAATCCCGGTTCAGGACTGATTTGTTGGCAAATTATTCGGAGTTATTAAAACTGGGGATTGAAAAAAAGCAGGCAGGGTATTTTCTTCCTCCGTATGAATGGTACAATGATACCATTGCTGCTTGGACAAAGGAACTGGGGCTCACGCTCATCAATTTCTCGCCCGGTACCAGGAGTACTGCGGACTATACCTGGCCCGGATTGAAAAACTATGTAAGTTCTGATTCAATCTATAATTCGATCATACGGTACGAAGAAAATTCCATTTCCGGCCTGAACGGATTCATTCTCCTGGTTCACATTGGAACACACCCTGCAAGGAACGATAAGTTTTACTCCCGTCTGCCACAATTGATTGATTTATTAAAATTAAAAGGATATAGTTTCCAACGAATTGATGAACTTTTAGGTAAATATTAACGCGGGACAAGTTCAGTTGACCAATTCACAAATTGAGCAATTGTCAAATTCCTATTATTATCTTTGCCCCATGCAATTCGAGAAAATCAATAATAAGGGCCAGGCTCGTTTATTCAAGAGCGATTACCTGGAAATGCTAACCAAAACGCATCCCCTTGTGATTTGGGGAATGTACGTGCCTGTGATCATTTACATGCTGTATTACAGCAATACCCGCCTCGATTATTCCCTTCTTCGCGTTACATTGACCTTCCTGGGTGGTATGTTTTTCTGGACTTTTTTTGAATACATAGCTCACCGCTTTGTTTTTCACATGATCAGCGAAAATCCACGCATGCAGAAATTTGCTTACACCCTGCATGGCAATCATCATCATTATCCACGTGATAAGCAGCGGCTGTTCATGCCCCCAGTGCCGAGCATCATTATTTCATCGGCCATCTTTGGATTATTGTACCTCATCATGGGTTTAAACACTTTTATGTTTTTTCCCGGGTTCATTCTCGGTTATCTCATGTATGGAACGATGCACTATGCCATCCATGCATGGAACCCTCCTTTCAAGTGGATGAAGCCGCTGTGGAGAAATCACCATTTACATCATTATAAGAATGAACACAATGGTTACGGCGTGAGCACCACCATTTGGGACCATGTATTCGGAACCATGTTCGACCTCAGGAAAGAAAAGGAAGACAAAGAGAAAGTAAAAGAGTTGATGTTTGAGCGAAAGAAGTGAACGGATGATGCCGACCCCAAAGCCGTTGCCCGATGTCCGATGGCCGATGATCTGGGCGTTCAATGCCGATGACCGAGGATTATTTGAATGCTAAACTTCTTACCGGTCGTTCCGGTACTGTCAAAGGTTACATTTATGGATCAATCCCAAATCAACATATTTATTGCACAGGTTTTGGGTCTTGAGTTAAAATCAAGAGAGGAGAGCGACCAGCATGAAGAGCTGGTAAAAAAAATAAATGACCTCCTGTTGAATGATTTTGAAAAATTGGTGGGGATACTTTATCGAATGGATGTGAGTGAAACCAGGTTAAAAGAGCTTTTACGAAAACACGGCAATGAGGATGCGGCAAAACTGATCGCATTGCTCATGATTGAAAGGCAAAAAGAAAAGATCATTTCGAGGAAGGAGTATAGAAATCAAAGCTTTGAAGGAGACCCGGAAGAAAGATGGTAACGTCACATCATTTGTTGATGGTCGAGCGTATTTCCGTCTCATAGCTTTCTACAGTTCGGCCAATGTCGTTTGATAACGTTCAGCCCAAATCATGTAATAGAAATACGAAGGAATAGCGATGATCGATGAGTGATGGGCGAGATCGATGATTGATGATTGAGGCTGGCCTATCCGATTACTGATACTTAGCCCATTCTCATTTAGTATTTCATCAGCTCTTCAGCTGGTCAGCTCAGCTCTTCAGCTCTTCAGCTCTTCAGCTCTTCAGCTCGAAATCAAAGACTAGCCTAAGGTAATCGCCCCCTCCGTTTTTTCCCCGTTTTTCCGCGGGGAAAAAACTTTTAACTGTTGTGTTTTTCCCCTTGTTTCACTTTCCGGCGATTGTACCTTTACCTTGTTAAAATATAAAACAGGTTTGTAGGCATCAGCCCAAACCTGTTGCCCGGCGACGAAAGTCGCAAGGGGGACTGGCGAGCAGGAGGGTGGGGGTGGGGCGTTAAAATTTACGGCTTCGGCGAAGCCCTGCCAGGTCGATAAACGTTTAATTACTATACTATTCTCTTGTTGCGGAATTAGGAATTTGGAATTTGGAATTTGACGGTTGCTAAATTCGTTGCCCGCTCCTATCAACATTCGTTTGTTGCGGAATTAGGCGGTTGCTGAATTGTTGAGGTTGCCCTCTGGTATGGCACGCTTCGGTTTCCCTGAATATTTAGCTACTCCCCAATTCATAATTCCCAATTCCATACTCTATTGCATGATTTAGGTTCAAGGAGGTTACGCCTTCAATCCCATTAGCTTGTTTCTCGATTACCTGTACTTATCTCACTGATCAAATAAGCCCCGATTATCGAGCAACGACCTACTCCTCGATCACCAGGCAACGAGCACGGTGTACACCTAAAACCTTTCCCTTACGCCCAGGTCAAACAATGCAAAATCATACTTCACCGGATCTTCGTTATCAAATCTTCTTAGCGCCTCCGTCAATTCTTCCGCCGCCTGCCAGTCTGTTTGCTTTCTCGTGATCAGTTTCATTTTTCTTGCCACTCTGGCTACGTGCACATCAATAGGACAGATCAATTGTGCCGGGCTCATTTCCTTCCATATTCCAAAATCAACCTTTCCATCGTTCCTAACCATCCATCTCAGGAACATATTTAACCGCTTGCAGGTTGAATTTTTTTCAGGCGTTGAAATATGCTTTCTCGTTCTGGGGAGAGATTCCGTGAGAGAAAAAAAATAGTGATGAAAACCGGATAACATTTCCTTCACCGTTTTGCCATGCAGGGTAAAGGCACTTTCAAGGCTGTCATATTCTTTATAATGTTGTTTGAAAAAGGAAACGAATGCAAGTAAGTCACTGTCGTTAAAGGTTCGATGTTTAAATCCTTCCAGCGCTTTTAAATGACGCTCTCCTCTTTGTGTACAAAATGCATAAGGCTCGTTACCAAACCTGGTCATTAATTCCTTTGACTTATTTATGATGGTAGTCCTGTTGCCCCATGCAAAAATGGCAGCAAAAAAACCGGCAATCTCCCGGTCATGGCGTTTGCTAAACATATGAGGGATACACACGGGATCCTCAGAAATAAAAAAAGGTTGATTGTATTCATCAACCTTTGCATCAAGTAGTTTCTTTAAAGCATTCTTAGATTGGCGCTGCCTGCCAGCTTGCCTGTCAATCATTCGCGTTCGCGTTTAATTATATCATTCGCTTAGCAGCTGACCGGTTGTTTAACCAGTCTTATCCGGGAGGGCCATTCTTCATCTAAACGGCGCTCGTACCGCCCCTGATCAATCTCAGTAAAATTGCAATGATGGCGATAACCAGCAGGATGTGAATCAGCTGACCTGCACCAAAAGCAAAGAAACCAAGTGCCCAACCAATCAATAGTATGATCGCTATTAGGTAAAGCATGGTAAATGTTTTTTCAATTATCAAATTCACTATACACACTCACACCCTGAATAAAACAGATACAATGCCAAAATCCCTCCCCTTTAGCCGATAGCTGCTTTTAGGTCTTCCTCCAGGTCAGCCACATCTTCTATTCCCACACTCAACCTTATCAATGAGTCCGTTAATCCGTTTTTCACCCTTTCCTCCCTTGGAATGGATGCATGCGTCATGGAAGCGGGGTGATTTATCAACGATTCCACTCCTCCCAGGCTTTCTGCCAGCGAAAATAGTTTTGTGGAAGAAAGTACCCGTATAGCATTTTCTACACTATCATCCTTTAAAGTAAAGCTCAACATCCCGCCAAAATCACGCATTTGCTTTTTTGCTATATCATGGCCTTTATGGTCCGTAAAGCCCGGCCAGTAAACCCTGGCAACTGCCGGATGTTTTTGTAAAAAGCCAGCAATATGAGCACCATTCTCACAATGGCGCTGCATTCTCACATGCAATGTCTTTATGCCTCTTAATACCAGGAAGCAATCCATCGGTCCAGGAACGGCGCCGCAGCTTTTTTGAATGAAATACAATTGCTCCCGTAAAGCTTTGTCATTCATAACAAGCGCACCCTGTATAACGTCGCTATGCCCTCCCAGGTATTTTGTGGAAGAATGCATCACTATATCCGCGCCGAGGTCCAGAGGATTTTGAAGATAGGGTGATGCAAATGTATTATCCACACAGAGCAGGGCATTATGCTGTTTCGTGAGTTTAGCGATTGCTGCAATATCGCAGATATTCATCAACGGATTGGTTGGCGTCTCGGCCCACACCAGTTTGGTTTTTGGGGTAAAATGCTTTTTCACATTTTCCACATCATTCATATCTGTATACAGGAACTTAATACCGAATTTCTCAAACACCTTGGTAAAAAGGCGGTAAGTGCCCCCATACATATCATTTCCTGCAATCACTTCATCGCCCGGTGAAAGTAATTTGATGACCGCATCAGTGGCTGCCACCCCACTGCTGAAAGCAAGACCGAATTTTCCATTTTCAATTATTGCCAATGCTTCTTCGAGTGCCTGCCTGGTAGGGTTTTGAGACCTGGCATACTCAAATCCCTTATGTTTTCCCGGTGCGGATTGCACATAGGTTGAAGTTTGAAATATCGGAGTCATTATTGCACCGGTTGATGGATCTGGCTCAGCTCCCGCATGTATAAACTTAGTTCCTGTTTTCATGTTTTCCATTTAATGTTATGCAAAGATGTGAAATATAACGCAATTGAATGTTTTGAAGGAATTGCCATAACCATTCATCACGGAACAATTTCTGGTTAACACCGGGTTAACAGTCTTTGTTAAAGAATTTTGCTCACGGTTCGAGTACCAAAAAGTATTCTTCAGTTAAGGATTAAGGCAGTTCAGTTGAAATGGAACTGATAAACTCCCGTGGCGCATAAAATCCTTCTTACCGCTCGAATGATACATCCTTGACTCGCCGTCTCACTGCCACTAATTTGCTATCGTTATCTCATTATCATTAATCTTTTAACCCCAAAGCCATGAAAAAAATAATTCTAGCGGTTGCGGTCATGACAAGTCTCTCTTCAATGGCAATTGAACGTCCTTCTGAAGTAAATGAAAAAGTATTGAAAGCATTCAACGAAACCTTTGGCCTTGCCACTGACGTGGTGTGGCATGAATACGAAGACTACTACCAGGCCAATTTTAAACTTGACGAGATCCAGGTGCGCGCCCAATATGACGAAGAAGGCAGTCTTTTACGTACCATTCGTTATTATGGTGAAAAACAACTGTTGCCAAATATTGTATCACGCCTGAAGAAAAAATATGGCGATAAAGAAATATTCGGCATTACTGAAACAACCTCTGCTGATGAAGTTAGTTTCGTGATCAACCTGAAGGATGATAAGAATTGGTACGTCATTCAATCAGACGTTTACGGCAATCTTGAACAAACTAAAAAGTTTAAACGCGCGGATCATGTTAATTAGTCAATTTGACAATTAGTCAATTAGTCAACGGGGATTATCAAATTTGAAGTAACCCGGTCATTGACTAATTGGCTAATTGGCAAATTAAATAAAGGCTGCTGCTGTAAGATACCTCCACTCATCGCTGTTTTTTGCATGGGCTGCATGTGCGGCTACCGGTCGTGTGAGTACTTCAGGCTTTAAAATTTTTTCGTTCACCAGTTTCTGTTTGGCATCGCGGATCAGTTCCTGCAGCTTTACATTCTGCATCCATTCCTCCTGGGGCGGTTCAAAACCAACTTTCTTTGCCCTCCATGTTATTTCTTTCGGCAATGCATTATCCATCGTTTTCCGCAATATCCATTTGGTCCATCCCTTGCGGATCTTATAGCGGGATGGAAGTAAAAACTCGAACTCAACCAGGTTATGATCAAGGAATGGCAATCGCACCTCTCTGCTATGTGCCATGGAGTTTCTATCAGCATACCGTAACAACTCCTGCAATCCATGTACACAGGTGTTGAAATACAGCGCGCCATTTAAATTGAAATTCGTGGGGGTGGTATAATACGCTTCCCTGCTTTGCAATTTCACGAAGTCCCTGGTGAGGTCAACGTGACCGAGCGCGTTCACGAGGTATTGCCGCTCAAGCAGCACTGATGCTATATCCGGGAAAAGGGCTGCAACGATATTCCTGAATCCAAAATTCTCATCCATTCCTAAATCCCTTGCTGCTTTTACTTCGTTACTGCCAAGCAGTTTTCTTTTTTGAAACAATTCCTGCCAGTACCATTTATAATACTTTGAATAACCAGCCAATGTTTCATCCGCACCCTGACCGTCGAGCAACACAGTTACTCCCTGCTGTTTTGCTGCCTCAAAAACTTTGTATTGGGCATAGGCACTGGCGGAGCCAAATGGCTCCTCCTGGTGATAAAGAAATGTTCGCCAGTCATCAACAAGGTCATCAACTGAAATCTCAATTGTATTGTGGTTGCTTCCAAAGGTATGCGCCACTTCAGCTGCAAATTTTGATTCGTCATTTTCAAAACCGGGAAAGATAGCTGTAAAGGAACTGATGGGTTTCGAAGAATTCAACGAGCTTACTTTTGCCAATACAGAGGAGCTGTCAATGCCCCCGCTCAGGCTTGTACCAATGGCAACATCACTCCTTAATCTTCGTTTTACCGAAGCGGTGAACAATTCATCAAACCGGTGAGTGGCTTCATCATCATTTATACTCTTGCTTTGTATTGAAGGATCGAGTTCCCAGTATTTTTCAATCTCGAGTTCCAGGGATACCGGGTCAAAGAATAACCTTGATGCCGGGGGCAGCCTTGATATGTTTTGATAAAACGTTTCTTCTGGTCTACCGGGATTGTCAGCATATCCAATGGTGAGAAAATTAAAGAACATCTGCAGGTTCGGTTTTCGCTCGATGCCAACCGCCCAGATTGATTTCATTTCACTACCGAAAATGAGATGTTTCCCGTCAAAATGATAAAACAGTGGCTTTTCACCAAATCTATCCCGTGCAGCAAAAAATTCCTTTTCTTCTTCATCCCAAATACCAAATGCAAACATGCCCTCGAAGCGTTCCACGCATTCATCACCATAATGATCATACGCTGCTAAAAGTACTTCCGTATCGGAGTTGGTTTTGAAACTATATCCTTTTTTCTTTAACTCATCGCGGAGCTCAATGTAATTATAGATGGCCCCATTGAAAACGAGGGAATACCGGTGTAGAAGGCTGCCTGAAGATTGTACAGAATGGAATGCCATTGGCTGCCTTGCTTCATCACTTAGATCAATTATTGCCAGCCTGCGATGGCCGAACAAGGCCTGCCCCTCCCTGCTTTCCCAAAACCCATCGCATTCAGGCCCGCGATGCGCCAATGAATCGGTCATCCTTTGAATATGCTCCCGCATATATTGCCCCCTGCCAGCTTGTATGATGCCTGCGATGCCACACATGGCTATAAATATCCAATTAATTTATGACTGTGAGAGAAGCTTATCAGAACGCGATGGGCAATTTTGCAATCACATCATCCCAGCCAAAAAGCAGGTTAGCTCCCGTATCTGATTTTTCAAAGACAATGGTGAAGTGTTCCAATTCCGGGTTGCCGTGAGTGATTGGAATATTAAACCTCGCCACATCCTTTGCACTATCCTGTTTTAAACCCCATGAATCGATATCCGTATTCAATGCAATCGTCCAGTTACTTTCACCCAAAATGCAATACATTATATAACGACCCGCTGGTATTTTTTTATCCTGGATCCTTACATCCCTGAAAAACTGTATTTCAGTTGATTCATTCGCACCCAGGCGCCAGGCTTCACCATATTGTAGCACATCGTGAAAAAGCTGGCGGCCTGAAAGATGCGGCCTGCTATAGATCACTCGCGCTACTGGCGGGCCGACATTCGGGTTCGCCATTTTTATTTTTGGATAATCAGCGGGATAATAACTCATGTCCATGGGCGATACATCCACCGTGGCATACGCATTCCCTAATACTTCGGGATTAACATATAGCTGCGAGTCTCTTTCCTGTTCAACTACTGACACATCCGGAACCTTTTCTTTTTCGGAATTACACGATAAAAACGCAAGAAATAAGAGGGGCGTAAGTATATAAAATTTGAATTTTTTCATTGTCAGGCGTCATTATGGATTGATGGGTAGTGCTACTTTTATATTCTCCCAGGCAACCACCAGGTTTACGCCTGCATCTGTTTTTTCGAAATTCATTGCCATCGATTCTACAGGAGTTGCCAGTTTTTGTACCGGCACCTCTACCCTGGCTACATCTTTCGATGCATCATACTTGAAAGAACCCCAGGTATCGGTTTCCCTGTTTATGATGAAAATCCAGTTAGTTTCGTTCACGATAGCATACAGGGTATATCTTCCTTTAGGGATCTTTTTTCCATTAATGGTAGCCCCTCTGAAAAGCTCCAACTCGGTTGCCTCATTGGCACCGAGCCTCCACAATTTACCATACTCCACAAGGCCTCCAAATATCGGTCTCGATTCCTTTTTGGGCCGGCTATACATCACCCTGGCAAATAATGGCTCAGTCACCTTTTCCTGTATCTTGAGAACAGGATAATTGGGAGGGTAATAACAAACGTCAAGGGGTGATTTGTCAACCGGGGGTAACGATTCCTGGCCAATTGCCGAAAAAACCGACAGGCCGCATAACAAGGCAATAGCAATTATACTCTTCATAGAATTATTTGCAAAAGTAAATGATTCGGTTTTGTGATTAAAACCCTTTATCAGCCTCCTTCTCCACCAGTAATTGATACTGGTTGTGAATGAACGGCCGGGCACTCGCCCAGAATTGACGAAAACAGTCATGCAATGGTTGATAGTATTCCCTGAAAATGTGAGAAGCGGTATTACTTTCATCCATGTATAATGCCCGGCGTACGAGTCCTGACATGCTGCCGTCAATACCTTTTAATGTTCGATAATTATATAGCCAGTTCTGTTGTTTCATGTAAGGAAACATTCCCGCAAAGCCGGGTGGCAACCATTGGGAATATGATTCCAGAACTACATAAACTTCGTTGGAAAATTGGAAAAGCGATTCATCGGAAAATTCGCCCGGGTCAGTAGCCAGGAAATGGTCATAGACCACGTCAATGAATGCCCCACTGTAAAGTCTATAATGGGGGCGAAAGAATTCCTTGGCCATCGCTGTTGCCGGATGATTGTCAGTATACGTATCTATGATTCTATGAAGCGTGATCCCCTGCTGAATCGCGGGAGGGTAATCGAACTTCTTTCTTCCCTTTACAAAATCGCTGATCATGTTGCCCACGAGCAACCCCGGCTGGCCGAATGATAACCTTGCGTGGGCGAGATAATTCATTTTTTTGCTTTGCCGGTTTTTACAAATTCTACAATGGAAGAAATCAATTCCCGCGGTAATGGCAAAAATGGATTTGAATAAGAACCCAGGTTTGCCCCGATGTCATCAGATGCCACCAGTTTCAAAACATGGTTCATGCCCTTTACAAGCACAAATTGCGCATCAGGCTTACCCGCATGTAATTCGTTAGCATCCTTTTCTAATACCTGAATATCATTTGTGCCCTGGATAATGAGGACGGGACATTTGAGTGTTGCGATCAATGCCTTAGGATCAAGTGCGAACCACGAGCGCAGGTAGGGCTGAATGGAAGGTCGCAAAAGAGATTGCAAACCGGGTTCTACATTATTAACGGTAAGTCCGGCCATGATGGAATCAGAAGCAGACCTGAACCTTGCAACCTGTTCCGGCGTCATGCCAGCTGAGAGTTGTTCCTCCAGTATCTCGGTTGCTTTCCTTCCCGCGCCGGCTATGCTGATGAACCCTGAAGGATTAACCTGTGGGGCGATCATCACACCGATCAATGAACCTTCGCTGTGGCCGGCAATGTAAATCTTCGAATAGCCTTCCTTCTTTAACCAGTTAAACATTGCCTTTGCATCATTAGCGATATCATCAATAACAATTTTTTCCTCGCCATAGCCTTCAGGCATTTTACTTTTGCCAATTCCACGTTTGTCATAGCGCAGGCTCGCGATGCCATGAGCGGCGAGGCTGTCACCTAATAGCAGGAGGCTGTTATTCCTGCCAGGCATGGCCAAAGTATTTCCATCACGGTCAGTGGGACCAGAACCTGCGATGATCAATACAACGGGGATGTCTTTGGAAGGATCAGGCTGCACGAGTGTGCCGGAAAGATAGGCGCCGTTTACGTTAAGCTCCATTTCTTTATGTGGAAAAAGAGGAGCCGTTTGGATTTTTTCCTGCACGCCAATCGATCTTTTTAACTCTAATGGAAGGTCAGTGCCCTGATTAAAGTTTCCCCGGATGGTTGAATCATTTACCATTTTACCTGAATAACTTGCCCTGATTGATTTAACGCCAATGAACAGGAGATTCCCATTCAGTGAAACGGAGTCGCAGGGAATACCAAACGCACGCTGGTCGGGGCTGTCAAGAGTTGCGGATAGTATGCCATTTTTTTCCTGTGAAATGTTGAACACCAATGGCAATTCAACACCTACACTCAACGTCCCTTTCCAGGAACCGACTATGCCATTCGATCTTTGCGCATAAGCAAGACCGGGAACACAGAGCGATAAAAAAAGTACAATTTTCTTTACCATACAATGAATTTTATCGGGTGCTTCTGAAATAACGGTATGAATAAATGGCAGGTGCCAGTACCATTATTCCTACCATTACCAATAAAATGATAAAAGCGATGTTTGCAGGCACCATGAGTGAGACTATGGCAATTACGAGGCCCCCTGCAAACCAGAGTTTGCCGGCCAGTTTATGTGTTCTTCTCCAGTTTTCCTCATTCTCCAGCGTCCAGGGTAAACGAATGCCAGCGAAATAATTCGGTCTAATATTGAACATATAATTACCCAGGAAGCAGAACAGTAAGCCGACGGCAGAAAAAATGAGTTTGGGGGCAGGTCTTACAGCTTCGTTCATGGATGTGTAAATGAAAAAACACTGAATGGCAGTTATGAAGATGGCGATCCCCTGTCCCATTCTAACCATTCTATCCCGATTTTCCGGTGCATGCCTTTTTGGATCAATCCGGTGCACATTAAGAAGGAGCAGGTAAACACCCACATTCACGGCAGTGAGAACCATGACCATTGTCAGCAACTCAGTCTTGTTGCCATACCTGTCAACTTCACCAGCGAGGTTGTAATGCATGGGTATTTTCAGGGGTAGCCTGTCCCAAATTATGGCCAGGTAAATGGCGGGAACAATGAATAAAAACCAAATGCTGGTTGAAAATAATTTCTTCATGCTATCGCTTTTTTATTTTGAACTGAAGGAACCATTTCAATATTTCATCAACTACTGTAGTATTTAGTGAATAGTAAACAAACTGCCCGTCTTTCTGTGAATGAACCAGCTTGGCCTGCTTGAGAAGGTCGAGGTGGTGAGATACGCTGGGAAACGTCATCCTGAATTTCTCTGCAATTTCACCGGCTGTCAGGTCTCTTTCCTGCAGCAATTCGAGTATCTGTCGCCTCGTTGGATCATTCAATGCCTTAAATACACTATTCATCGCGCAATTGATTCATTAAATATTTAGACAAATATCTAAATACTTTTTTAAAAATCCAAATTTTATAAAACGGATAATGCGCTTAAGTAGCAAGGGTTTAACCGCAGGAAAATGATAACTAACAAACATTAGGAGCTGTTAATAGCGTTTAACAACGTCACCCTTTTGTCACAATTGGCTTGAAGGGGGTTGTAACCTAATCTACATTTGTGTCGTCGTACTTACCAAATGAAAATTTTTTAAAAACAAAATCAAACCATCAAATAATTAGACAATGAAAAAGATGATCCTTACACTGGCAGTTGCGCTGAGCACGTTGTGTTCATTTGCCGGGGAAGAAAATGTAAGCGCGAGAGTATTAGATGCATTCAATGTGCAATTCAACACGGCTACGAATGTAAAATGGACAACGGGCTCCAATTTCTACAAAGCGGCTTTTGAATTCAACGGGCAACATGTATTTGCCTTCTACACTACTGAAGGTGAATTAATGGGACTGACGAGGTACATCAGTTCAGTTGATCTGCCTGTAGCGTTGCAGTCAGAATTGAAAAAGGATTATTCATCTTATTGGATTGCTGACCTCTTTGAAGTATCAAATGCAGAAGGTACAAATTATTACATCACTATTGAGAATGCTGACACACGTCTCGTGTTGAAGTCAGGTTCATCAAATGACTGGAGCGTATACCAGAAGTTATCAAAATCGTAAGCAGTTAGTTTTGGTGTGTGGTCAAGTGGCCCCGCTGTCACTCCGAAGCGGGGCCTTCTTTAAAAGCCTGACTGAATTGCCGGGCAGGGAGAGATACATCCCGAAAATTCCGAAAATTAAGTTTCAATCATAACTATTAAACATTAAACCTTAAATCTTAGGAATCATGAAAAAGTTGATTTTATCAGTGGCAATGTTGCTTAGCCTTGGTGTTGCCAGTTCATTTGCAGCAGACTCAAAAGAAGATCCCCGCATTCAAAGTATGTTCGCCCGCCATTTTACCGGTGCGGAGAATGTGAAATGGACAACACTGGAAGATGGTCTCATGAAGGTGACTTTTACCCTGGGCGGGATCAGAACGGAAGCGTATTACAGCGCGGATGCTGAATTGCTCGGCTCTGTTCGCAACCTGTTTTACAGCCAGCTTCCGCTCACCGTTATGCAGACCGTTAATAACAAATTTGAAGGTGCTATTGTACTCGAAGTAATGGAGATCACTAATACAAACGGTACGAGCTACCGCATGACGTTAGAACAGAAAGAAAAGAAGTACACAGTTCGTATCAATAGCATTGGAGAAATACTGGAAAAGCAGAAGATGAAAGACTAATAACTAAGGATGAAGCATGTTGCGCAAGGTGGCCCTGCCGGTAACGGCGGGGCTTTGTATTTTGATAAAGCTGTACTTTTGCCCTTATTAAAAACGACTAAAGCAAAAAAGATGAAAAAAGGACCGGTTTCGCAATTCATAGAGCACCATTACAGGCATTTTAATGCGGCTTCGCTCGTGGATGCGGCAAAAGGCTATGAAGCACATTTGACGGAAGGAGGCAAGATGATGATTACGCTTGCAGGAGCTATGAGTACTGGCGAACTGGGTATCTCTCTTGCTGAAATGATCCGCCAGGGCAAGGTGGACATCATCAGTTGTACCGGCGCAAACCTGGAAGAAGATGTGATGAACCTGGTTGCGCATTCTCATTACAAGCGAATTCCTAATTATCGCGATCTCACGCCGCAGGAGGAATGGGATTTGTTGGAGAATCATTACAATCGCGTAACCGATACCTGTATACCCGAAGAAGAAGCGTTCCGCAGATTGCAAAAGCACCTCGTGAAGCAATGGAAAGATGCTGAAGCGAAGGGCGAGCGCTATTTTCCGCATGAATTTCTTTATAAGACCATATTGAGTGGGGAGTTGAAACAATATTACGAGATCGATCCAAAGGATAGCTGGGTGGTGGCGGCAGCGGAAAAAAACATCCCCATCGTTGTGCCGGGCTGGGAAGACAGTACCACCGGCAACATTTTCGCCAGTTACGTCATTAAGGGCGAGCTCAAGGCATCTACCGTAAAGAATGGGATTGAATACATGGTGTGGCTGGCTGACTGGTACCGAAATAATTCTTCCGGCAAGGGAGTAGGATTCTTTCAAATAGGCGGAGGAATTGCGGGTGACTTTCCCATTTGCGTAGTGCCCATGATGTACCAGGACCTTGAATGGCATGACGTGCCATTCTGGGGATACTTCTGCCAGATCAGTGATTCCACTACTTCATATGGTTCTTACTCAGGTGCAGTGCCCAATGAAAAGATCACCTGGGGTAAACTTGACATAAAAACGCCGAAGTATATTATTGAGAGTGATGCGACAATTGTGGCACCATTGATTTTTGCCTGGATACTTGGGTATTAAATAGTCAATTAGTTAATTAGTCAATTAGTCAATGAAGAACCCGAGGTTACATGGCGCATTAATTTGTTCATATTTATTTCGTATATGAAAACATACTTATTACTATTATGGGTTTTCTTACTAAGCGAAAGCGTTACTGCACAGGACCCAACGATGAGGGATTTGCGGGCGGAGGCGGAGAAAGCGGTGAAGAAGGATCCGGCTGATACAACCGTTGAGAAGTGGAAGAAGGGAGGACTGTATGGCATCAATATTTCCCAGGGCTCGTTGAACAACTGGGCCGCGGGAGGCGACGAGTTCTCGCTTTCCATAAATTCCATTCTCAGTTTGTATGCTTTTTACAAGGAGAATGAACATAGCTGGGACAATACATTTGACTTTAATCTTGGCTATGTGCGTACGAGCAGCCTTGGCAGCAGGAAGAATGATGACAGGTTTGACCTGCTCTCCAAGTATGGTTATGCGCTCAACCCCAAGCTCAACCTGGCAGGACTTTTCAACTTCCGTTCGCAGTTCTTCAAAGGCTATACTTACCAGGATGATGTAAAATCATTTTCATCCGCATTCCTTTCTCCTGCTTATTTATTGATAAGCGCCGGTTTTGATTATAAACCCGTTCCGGAACTTTCCATTTTTGTTTCTCCCATTACTTCGCGCTGGACGATTGTAAAGGATGAAGAACTGGCGGCTCGTGGTTTGTATGGCGTTGATAGTGGCAGGCATGTGCAAAATGAGCTGGGCGCGTTTGCCTCGATTAACTATTTAAAGGAAATCAACAAGAACATAACCTATAAAGGTAGGCTCGATTTGTTTTCCAATTACAGGCAAAACCCGCAAAACATCGACCTCTTCATGTCGAACGTACTCAACATCAATCTCGGCGGCATCTTCACTGCCACCTGGAGTGTTGATTTGATTTATGATGATGATGCGAAGTTGTTTGGAGAGAATGGAACGTCTGCCGCACTACAAGTAAAATCGCTAATCGGACTTGGTTTGCAGTTCAAGTTTTAATGAATTTGAATTTGTCCGCCATAAAGGCGGGATGAAGATTTGAAAATGATGGAAGAACGGAAAACTGCCAATATTATGAAGTTGAAAGGAATAGTGGATATCATCAAAAATTTGATAAGTTCCCATTTTCAAATCTTCAAATTTTCAAATTGAATAAGTTACAGCGTTTCCAGGAATTATCTACTTTTTCCAATGTTCTCCAATTCCCCTCCGGGATTGCGGGAAAATGGAATGCGCACTTTGGCAACACCAACCCCGTTATACTTGAACTTGCTTGTGGCAAGGGAGAATATACTCTTGGGTTGGCACAGTTGTACCCGGAGAAAAATTTTATAGGTGTTGATCTAAAAGGAAACCGGTTATGGGTGGGGGCCCGGAAGGCGATGGCGAATGGTTTAAAGAATGTTGCATTTTTAAGGGTGCAGATAGAGCAGATCAACGAGTATTTCGCGGAGGATGAGGTGGCGGAAATATGGATAACTTTTCCTGATCCGCAGCTTCGAATGTCGAAGGCAAAGAAACGGCTAACGCATCCGAAGTTTCTACGAGCGTATCATCAATTGCTTCTACCGGGTGGAACGGTGCATCTTAAGACTGACAGCCCTGACTTGTATCAGTTCACCAAGCAGGTAATTGAAATGTATGGATGCAAGCTGCTGAATGACCTGGATGATGTGTATGCACAGGCTGACGTTGAACCAGAATTAAGAATAAAAACGCATTACGAGGCGCTTGACATAGCGCAAAGCAATCGGATACATTATCTCAGCTTCCTGTTGCCTGGTGTATTTCCAGGCAGGGAGCTTGATGACGAGTTAAAAAAAATGCTCAAAGATGCAGCCGCTGAAAGAGGGGATTGATTATTATATCAACGAAAAGGGCCTAGTAGTACTGACCGCGAAGTATCTCCTTGACAGGGGATATTGTTGCGGAAATGGGTGCTTGCACTGCCCGTATGAGTATGAGAAGGTGCCGGAGCCGGGGAGGACCAGGTTGTTGGAGGAGAGGAAGGGGCTTCATAAAGAATAGCGAAGTAAGCTAATACTCTGTAATCATCGTTTTTTCCCGGCAATCCCGTAAAGAACTGTCACCCGGGAAGGAGGTATGGGCTGCTGGAAGTGGAGTTTGTTTGATACACAGCCAGATAACATGTATCACAGTCAACGACCACGTATACACTCAATTCTTTTGCTTCTGAGGAATCTTCATAACTTTCAGAGCTAATTACTCAATGTTCAGAAACTAAAACTTAACGTTCGGCTTAGTCACAAAAAATCCTATGCCTCCCGAAAAATTAAAATCTCTCCGCCCATCCGGCGGAACCGACGAAAATTTCTTCGAACTCGTGTTCCAGGTAGCCAGGCAGATACCCAGAGGTAAGGTAACTACCTATGGCGCCATTGCCGCCTGCCTTGGCACCAGACTCTCCGCGCGCATGGTTGGCTGGGCCATGAATGGCGCACACAAAGTACGACCCCGGGTTCCGGCCCACCGGGTGGTGAATAGAAACGGTATGCTCACGGGCAAACATCATTTCTCCTACCCTGAAGAAATGGAAGAAAAATTAAAAAAAGAAGGAATCAAGGTGGAGAATGACACCGTCGTTGATTTCGAGAAGCATTTTTGGAACCCGAATCAATTAGATTAATTAGTCGATTAGTCAATGAGGCAATTGGTCACTGGGGCTTATCAAATTAAGGGAACCTTCATTAACAAATTGACTAATTGACTAATTATAATAGGGGCTGATCAGCAAATACACCACCACCCCGCTAATCGCTACGTATAGCCATACCGGCCAGGTGATCCGCGCGAGTTTTTTGTGTTTTATCCAATCGGCCGTTAAACCGCGGTATGCCGTAAACAGGATAAATGGAAGTATTAACCCGGCCAATGGAATATGCGTTATGAGAATGATGAAGTACACCAGCCTCATTGAGCCGGCTTCCTCCTTCTCCACCGCTGATAATATTCCATCATGGTTTACATCCCCGAATCGTGTATCGCCCGCGAGCAGGTGATGACAGATATAACTTATCAAAAACAAAATGGAAAGGATCATTGCCGTGAGCATGATCCGCTTGTGCAATTCATAGCGCTTGTTCTTAACAGCCGCCAATGCCGCAACCAGAAGAATGGCCACCGTAGAATTGATCATGGCATTGAATAATGCAAAAATATGAACGTCAAAACCCAGGTCCACATCCAGCCTGATCCTGCTTAATGACACCACCAGCGTAAAAACGATGATGGAAAAGATGATGATGATCCTTCCTGCCAGCTTATCCTTTCTTTTCCATACCGGCTTCAGCATATTTTTTCCTGTTTCTGAATATGAATAAAAATATTCCTACCGCAACAAGCGCCAATAAAAATACGACGGCCAGCATTTGCAGTTTGCCCGCCAGGAAACCCTTCCGGCTCTTATCCTTTTCCATTGACAACAAAATAACATCGCGCGATAATTTATCCAGCGAAGCCGAGTCGAGACCATGATAAAATCCCCTGATGTGCCTGTTTGTATCAATGAGCACGAAGTGATCAGTGTGTATGAAGCTGGTATCCACTCCCTGCCCATCCACAATGCCAATTTTCATTTCATTGATGGCCATGTCATAGATCTCTTTCTTTGGCCCCGTGAGCAACCACCACTGGCCGGGATTCACCTGGAACCGATCGGCCCAGGCTTTCAGTCTGGAGACCGAATCCCGCTCGGGATCGATGCTGAATGAAATCAGGTGAAGGAAATCGGGCGTATTATCGCCCACTCTCTTTGCATTGGTGATTCCCTGTTGAAGCCTGCGCATGTTTGTAGTAAGCGCGGGACAAATAGTAGGGCAGTGCGTAAAGAAAAAATCAGCCACCACCACTTTCCCGCGTATATCCTGCCATGTAACGGTATCACCCAATTGGTTTACCAGCTTGAACTCGGGTAGCCTATGCCATACGGTATCGTAAACCGGTTTACCATTCTTCTTCGATACGATCACGGAATCAGCGAGGTAATGAGGCGGCATCCGGATGGCCGTTTCACTGAATCCTTTCACTATGAAATAACAGATCAGTGGAAGAATTAAGGCCATCAACAATGCGTATATCGCAGTCTTATTCACTATTTGCGAAGTTATTACATGTCATGTGATAAATGTAGTTAGGATTCAGAGGAATTTTAGCTGGAGAAAGCTGACGAGCTGACAAGTTGATTAGCTCCTTTCTGATTAAGAGACGATTCCCGGAGACTTGGAATTTGTAATTAGGAATTAGCCAGGTAACTCAATTGTTGAATTCTTCCGGCAACAATCAGTAAGAATGCCTCATTCTTCAGGTTCCTCTGACAGTTGTCAACGGAACCGACAACTGTCAACGGAGCTGACAACTTAACTGCCAATCGACCTATTGCTTCTCTGATTTCTCTACGGGAGCCTTTTTCGCATCAGGCGCATGATGTTCTTTGGGTGTAGTCGATTCCTTGAAATAAGGGTCATAATTATTTCTCAGCGTCTTATATGAATTTCCATCAACCAGGAACGCAATAATGAACCAAATGAACAGCATCAGGGGCACCACGATGGTCATGATCATATTCCTGATCTCATCACCCAGGTGCATGAACACTGACACAATGTAATAAGCCTTGGCCAGGGTGAGTATGCATACAACGCCCTTGAACATGAGCACCAGCAACTCACTTGGGTTTTCACCCTTATGAATATTATAAATAATGAGACCGATAGCCAGCTCAATTACCGTAATAACGGAGAGAAGAATGGTTGTCTTCTTCACACGCTTCCTGAACTCCTTATCATCCGTATGATGCTGAAACGTAACATCTGCGGGCATTGATGAATGTTGATGGTCCATATCTTAATAAATTTCTTTTTTCATAAATTAAATCAAATAGAAACACAGGAACACGAATACCCAAACCAGGTCAACAAAGTGCCAGTAAAGACCGCACTTCTCGATCATCAGGTAATGTCCCCTTCTCTCAAATACTCCATTGGCCGTCATGAAGTACATCACAATGTTAATGATCACACCGGAGAATACGTGGAAGCCATGAAAGCCTGTGATACCATAGAAATAACCACCGAAGGCAACCGGCCCTTTTTCCCGTATATGTAATGCATCTACATTTATGAGGTTCACCAGCTGATCCTTTGACATTGTTGCCAGTTGCTTATACGTATAATCATCGCGCTGCTCGTGCACTATTTCAGATAACACATTCACGGAAGAATTTCTCAAAGCTTCAACCGCCACATTATGGTCAACCAGGTTACCCCAGGGATTGACGCTGGTAGTTTGTCCTATCAACTGAATTTGACCATCCACCAATGCAGCATGCTCTCCGGTGATCAGGTGATGCCACTCCCACGCCTGGCAACCAAGGAACGCCAGACCCCCGATGATGGTCCAGAATAACCATTTCAATACGCCTTTCTTATCGCCATTGTGACCGGCATGTACGGCAAGCACCATCGTAACCGAACTGATGATGAGGATGAAGGTCATTACGCTCACGAAAGCCAGTGGCAGGTTGGCGTGGCCTGCGCCGGGAAATGCATTGAACACCACGTTCGGGTCAGGCCAGAAGTTCTGGCTGAAGCGAATGGTACCATATGAAATCAAAAAGGCGCCAAATGTGAAAGCATCACTCATCAAAAAGTACCACATCATCAGTTTACCATACTCAACATTGAAGGGACTTTTTCCTCCACTCCACCATTTTGTTCGATGCGCTGTTGCTGTTGTCGACATGTTAGTTATTTCTAATTAATAATGTACTCGTCTGTTTTTATACTTAACCGATCACCAAAAAGAAGATCAGCAGGTAAATCCATAAAATATCTACAAAATGCCAATAGCTTACTATCACTTCCACCGGAGCCACACTATACAATTTTATCTTTCCAAAATAAGCTCTCAAAAACATGATGACCATTGCCACCACTCCACCCAATACGTGAAGGGCGTGCAATCCAAAGATCACATACAGGAATTGTCCTGCACCGGCTGAACCAGAGAATCGAATATGCTGGTTCCACAGGTAATTGAAGCCATACCATTGCATGATGATGAACAATACTCCCAATAAGAGAGTGAGCGCAATCAGCAACCTGTACTGTCTCATTTCCCGTTTTTGAAAAGAACGTAATGCCATCTGCACGGTAACGCTACTGATGAGGATTACCGCAGTTGAATACCAAAACACATTCGGCATTTCAACATCGTTCCACCCAACCATGTTACTCTTTACGATGAATGCGCTGGTCAACCCCGCAAACATCATCACGATACTCGCTATCGCCACCCATAAGGTGAACTTATAGGGATGTAACTTCTTTCTTTGTTGATTACTCACGATCTCCATCTCACTTTTTATTATTATTAAATTTTACTCATTAACAAGGCCAGTAATACCACCGGCAGGTATAAATAACTTCCAAACATTACCTTTCTTGCTGACGGCACATCCATCTTTCGGTAGAGCGTCACGCAACGATACAGCATGAACATATCCGCCATTAAAACCAGCACCAGACCAATCAGCCCTCCCACCGTGTCATACTCGCAAATGCCTATGAAATAGGGCAGCAGCGAGACCGGGATAATCAGCAACGAATACACTACCGTTTGAAGAGCAGTGAATTTCGTTGGCCCTTTATCAGAGGGCAGCAATTTGAAGCCGGCGGCAGAATAGTCTCCATGCGCAATCCAGGCAATGGCCCAGAAATGCGGGAACTGCCAAAGGAATTGTAGCGCGAAGAGCACCCAACCTCCTAATGAAAGTTCATTTTCTGCTGCCGTCCAACCAATGAGGCAGGGCAATGCGCCTGGTACCGCGCCTACAAGGACCGCGATGGAACTCACTTTCTTTAGCGGCGTGTACACGAATGCATAAAGAAACAAGCTGAATGCGGCGAGTGAAGCGCTAAGGGCATTAAAAAAATATCCCAGCATCAGCACGCCAACTGCACCCGTGATCACTGCAAACGCCCAGCCTTCTGTTGGGCTCATTCTTCCAGCAGCTACGGGGCGCTTGCCTGTTCGCTTCATCATGGCATCAGTATCTCTCTCTACAACCTGGTTGATGGCATTGGCACTTCCCGTCACCAACATTCCACCTACAAAGAGCAATAAAACATACTTCCACTTATCATCATATTCACCAAACGTGGGCGCCAGCACAAAACTCATTACGCTGCTGAACACCACCATTATACTTAGCGAAAGCTTTACCAGTTGAGCATAATCTTTAAGCCTGTTCGCCATAGTTATTGTTCTAAAATCTTAGCCTCAATCGATGATCGATG
>Ga0196972_1000143_pt1 | contig 58614 bp, 54 predicted proteins | sample S1v_2013CmetaG_FD_148618 | JGI IMG/M metagenome (GOLD analysis project Ga0196972, IMG submission 148618) | Soil microbial communities from Anza Borrego desert, Southern California, United States - S1+v_20-13C | ecosystem: Environmental > Terrestrial > Soil > Desert | place: USA: California...
TGGAGAATCGGAATCTAATGGAATTTGGATTGCGGGTTTAAAACAATCATAATTTACAAGGTTTGGAAGTTATTGGATTTTGGTTTGGGAAGCGATGAACAAATTGATTTGCAATTGGGGAATCTGAAACTAATAAAATTTGAATTGCGGAATTAAAACAATCATAATTTAAAAGGTTTTGCGTTCTTGGATTTTAGATTGGGAAGCCATGACAAATGAATTTACAATGGAGGTTCGAAAGCTAAGAGAATTTTAAGTGGCAATTTTATTCAACAAGAGGTTGAAGTGTTTGGAAGCCCATAGAATTTGGATTGGAAAGTGCTGAAAATTGAGAACTTGGAAACTCAAGCGAAATTTGAAATTGACGATTTGAAGCAAAGAATTTGAAGACACAATTTATTAGGCATTACCGACCGGGCGCAGCTTTGCCGAGTGAAGGCATTGAAATCCGTACGTTCACCATTTTCATCTTAGCCCTTAAGCTTTTAGTTTGACTGGATGTTTTCGGCCGGATAGGTTTTTTTTAACGCCATTTAAGAGTATTGATCAAATGCTTTAAATCCTGTTTAAGAAAATCATTCACTATTCCAAGTGAATCTTCATTAGGAGTAGCATCAAAATACAATGCGCCGCGCAGGAAGTGTCGCGTTGAATCAGTGAGGAAGAACTGGTTGGCGGTGGCCGTATTTCCCTTGAGAGAATAATAAATGCCTTCGATACCATTAGGAGTTTGCATCAGGCTATCATCAATCCCGGTTGATACCTCGGTGTGTTTGCGGTATGCCATTTTAAAAGCATCGTTCACTAAGGAGTCAAGATGAGCCTTGTTGCGAATGCCCTTGTAGCTCACATGTATCTTTCCATTAAAGTGCGGAATGTCAACATTGATCCACCATGGATTCTCTGTAATTTCGCCAAAGAACAAGGTGTCCCGGGTAATTTTAGCATACACAGGATATTCAAATGTATATGGATATCCAGGCTCATCAAATGTGCGATATTCTTTTTCAGGAAACTCGATCATGAAATAGCCTTTCTTCTTTGTTTCAGGATGGTATTCGCTATTGCAGGCAATAACACCAAGCAATATAATAATTCCTAAAAAGGATACGGTTGCATCAAAGCGCGAATGATTTAGCTTATTCATCATGAATAAAATATATTAACTGGTTGTAACCTTGACCAGTTTGATCCTGTTATTTTCTGTTTCCAATACGGTGAACGTAAAATCGCCACATGCAATTTCATTATTAGCTTGAGGAAATTCACCCGCCAGTTCGAGCACAAGCCCTCCAATAGATTCACTTTCGCCTTTTACATTGTCAAAGGTATCCATAGGGATTTGCATCATTTTACAAAGATCATGTATCATCGTCTTGCCTTCAAATATGTAGCTATGTTCATCAATTTTTCGATTCCCTGATTCTTCCTCATCAAATTCATCACGAATCTCACCAATTACTTCTTCAAGGATATCCTCCATTGTAACGATTCCGCTGGTGCCACCAAATTCATCCACCACCACCGCAAAGTGTATGCGCTTTGCCTGGAAGTCCCTTAGAAGGTCTTCGATCAACCTCGATTCTGGCACGAAATACGGTTGCCGCATCAAAGGCCGCCAGTCAAAGGAATCCGGTTCGCTGAGGTAAGGTATCAGGTCTTTTGTAGTAATGATACCTGCCACTTCATCAAGTGATTCCCTGAATACAGGAAGCCTGGAATAATGTAATTCTTCAATCTTGTTGATCAGTTCGCCGAAAGTTGTTTTATAATCAATGCCGCTTACGTCAAGCCTGCTTCTCATAATCTGTTTCACAGAAATGTTACCGAACTTAACAATTCCTTTCATTATACTTTTTTCCTCGGGTGAGGCCTCCTCGTCACTTTTTATATCAATCGCCTCGTCAAGTTCCCGTATACTGAGTGCTTCTGACCGGTTCGCTCCCATTCTCCTGCCAATTCCATCTGCGATAGAGACCATCCACTTACTGATCCTTCTTAGTAACAGGTGTATTCCTTCCACAATGGAAGCGCAACCATAAGCAAAGCGAAGGTTATTTTGCGTAGCCCAGATCTTTGGGAGCACCTTGCAAAAGAAAAGGAGCACGAATGCGATGATCAACACCTTGATCAGCATTTCTATTCCAAAAGGTATGTTGCCAAATGAAATGAATCGATCAATCAAATAATTGGAGAGAATTGCCACACAAATGCTGATGAACGTATTGGCTATTAGCAATGAAGCATAAACGGCCTTCGATTCTTCCAGCAAGCTTACAATTCTCTTCGCAGCACTGTGTTGCTTTGTCTTCAACATGTTCACATCCTTATTGCTCAAAGAAAACAAAGCGACCTCCGCGCCTGAAATGGTGAAGGCTAATAATAATAGTACAAACAATAATGCTGCAAGTACGATGCTGCCTTGCATGTTGACGTCAAGGATAATGTAGGAAAGTTTTAAAGAAAACAGGCCGATAACCGAATGACTCTCCAATTCGAGGATATTTTTGATTAATTATACAGTGCCCCTGGGCGGGTCAAAGTTATCGTTTTAGGATCATATGGTTCAGAAGGGAAGGTTTTCAGAAGGATCACCCAGGGGCGTGTCAGGTCCTGCACCTTCAATTCCACCAGTGGGATCAGTATGCCCACTGCCGCTATCCATTCTTTTATCAAGCATTATGAGATTGTCACCCACCACTTCGGTCGCAAACTTGCGATTTCCTTCTTTGTCTTCCCAACTGCGCGTGCGCAATCTCCCTTCAATATAAACGAGGCTGCTTTTGTGCAGGTATTTTTGAGCAAGCTCGGCAAGGCCACGCCAAAGCACTACGGTATGCCATTCAGTCTGCGAAACGAGTTTTCCTGAGCGGTCCTTAAAAGTTTCAGTAGTTGCGAGCGGGAATTTGGCTACTGCAATATTTCCTTCCAGAAATTGAACGTCCGGGTCTTTTCCCAGGTTGCCAATGAGCATTACTCTGTTTACGCCTCTCATACGCTTATCTTTTTCTGATTAATAAATCCTCTTCAGGCTTCGAGTGCTCCTTAAAATTAAATTTTTTTAAGCGTAATAAAAAAATTTACATGGGGTTATGAAAGTGATTTAACGTTACTATCAAGATATGTATGAATAAGCCTGGGAAACGGGTATTCGCGCATTTGAGCCTCTTCAAGCCAGATCCAGTCATTAAACGATGGCTTTTCTGCAATACTAAGCCGGATGAACTTGCCTGATATAAGCTGGTGCGACAACTGTTGTTTATAGACCGGCGAGTATTTGATCTGGTTCTTGTATGCGGGCCCTGTAAATCCTTCCTTGCTGGCAAGTGAAATTATTTCTCTGTTGGTGAGATGCTTTTGGTATTCAAGCATGGGATATTCATATAACTCCTGCCAAATGTCCTTCCCGTTCCGTCGCCTTAAGGCAATTTTTCCCTCATGTTCAAGAATGAAATAGTAAAACCAGCGCTTCCTGATGGCTAGTTTTTTTGATTTTACAGGAAGAGAGTCAATACATCCTTTTTTGAATGCGTGGCAAACTTTAAGAAACGGGCATTGTTTGCAAACCGGGGCGGGTTTGCAAATGGTAGCGCCAAAATCCATGATGGCCTGATTATATTCCCCGGGCTTATTCTTATCAAGCAGCTCCTCAGCCAGCATGGAAAATAATTTTTTCCCCTCAGTTGTGTCAATGGGTGTAAATTCTCCAAAAACCCTGGAAAGTACCCTGAACACATTCCCGTCAACCACTGCATGTGGAAGAGAGAATGAAAAGGAGGCTATGGCAGCCGCAGTGTAAGGTCCAACACCTTTTAGCCTAAGAATATCATTGTAATCAGACGGGAAATTGCCGCCATACTCCTGTGATACCTGCTTGGCAGTCTGCATCAGGTTACGGCACCTGGAATAATAACCGAGACCTTCCCAAAGCTTCATGACCCGTTCTGGAGGAGCATTGGCGAGAGAGTGAACATCAGGAAATGCCTGGATAAAGTTTTCATAATACGCCAGGCCCTGTTCCACGCGGGTCTGTTGAAGTATGATCTCACTCAGCCAGATCCTGTAAGGATCCTTTTCCCCCTTCCAGGGCATTTGCCGGTGATTGTTTTTACGGTTCCAGTCGAGTAAAATCCGTGAAAACTGGTTCAATATTTTAGCTTTTTCAGGCAATTTGGACACTCAAAAGGAATAAATATCCGGTATTTTATGAAATCGGAAGAGAAATTGCCTGAAAAAAATTTCGTATAATGTTGACAATCACTTTATTTTATCATAAATTGGTGTGAAATTCATTTAAACCTGCAAAAATGAGAAAAGCCGATCTCGTTAACCAGATATCTGAAAAGACGGGAATTCCTAAAGTGGATGTACTGGTTACACTCGAAACCATGTTTAAGGAAGTAAAAGATACACTTTCAGCCGGGGAAAATATTTACATCCGCGGTTTCGGAAGTTTTATTACAAAGAAGCGTGCAGCCAAGATCGGCCGCAACATCAAGAAGAACATTGCAGTTCATATTCCTGAACATTATATACCAGCCTTTAAGCCTGCGAAAGAATTTGTAGCGGAAGTAAAGAAGCTCAAGGAAGTAAAGCAGGATGAAGGTCCCGGCGAAGACGCATAGAGCAAGCCATTAGGGAATGGCCGGTAGGGACAGCCCAACGCTGATAGCCGAAAGACCGGCAAGGCAGGCGGTACAGTGTACTGTTCCTTATTTATTTACAAATTTTGATGACAAAACCGGCGAATACAAATTGCTGATAGCAATGGTACTTGCTGTTGACTGACCGCGCAGAGCAATGGCTCCTGCCCAAGACTTTAGCCATCGATCATCAACCATCGGTCATCGTTCATCGCCACTTCTGCCTATCTTTGCGTTCCAAATTTAGAATTGTGAAGAAACCGCAGTGGATCACCATTATTACTTCAGTTTTACTGGTTGCCGTAATTTATTTTTTTGGGCGCACAACGCCTCACAGGCCGGAGGTAAAAGTTGACGAGCATGATCACCAGGCTGAGCGCATAATTTCTACTGATACCATACTGAACGCAGCAAAACGGGAGCTTAAGCCTGAACAGGTTATGCGGCTTGCCACACTTGAGCATTCCATTTCAAGGGGGGATGTAAGAGAGCAGCAGTTAAAGGTTTATCATGACCTGGCCCATTTCTGGCTCGATTCGGCGCATATGTTAATACCCTACCTATGGTATGAAGCAGAAGCGGCAAGATTGGAAAATTCGGAAAAAACCCTCACCTTTGCTGCCCGATTAATTTTGGATAACCTTCCCCGGGAGCAAAACCCTGATCTTAAGAAATGGGCTGCATTCCAGGCGAAGGATTTGTTCGAAAGGTCTTTGAAACTAAACCCGAATAATGATTCGGCCCGGATTGGCCTGGGAGCCGTTTACATGTTCGGGAATATTTCTGACAACCCTATGGAAGGCATAAACAAGATCAGAGAGGTTGTTGATAGGGATAGTAATAATGTATATGCCCAGATGACTCTGGCGAGAGGCTCGCTGATCTCCGGGCAATATGACAAAGCAATTGACAGATTGCAGAGCGTGTACCGGATTGAGCCAACAAACCTTGAGGCTATTTTGTTGCTGGCTGATGTATATGATCGCACGAATGATAAGGCTAACGCCATAAAGTTCTATAATGAAAGCCTTCTATACATCCAGAGAGAAGATGCGAGAGTGGATATAGGAAAGAGGATCGCGGAATTGAGTAAATGAGTTTTTAAGTCTTGGTGGAAAGTTGATTCATCGATCTCCTGACACTTTACTTTGAACATATTATAATAAACAAGATTAAAAAAATATTTGAGTATGCCTTGTGGTAAGAAAAGAAAGCGTCATAAAATAGCGACGCACAAGCGTAAAAAAAGACTGAGAAAGAACCGTCATAAGAAGAGAAACAAATAATTCTTTTCTTAAAAACAGTTTCTCCCGGACCTTCTATCAACAAAAATTGGAGACGCCGGGAGAAATTCAGTTGACTGGTTGCCCGCCGTATAAGTTTGCACCCCACTGGTTTGCTGCAACTTTTTCCCTCCCCGCATTCACGTACGGTATGCTGGCAGCCGGTATTTACAGCACTAAGGTGAATCATTTATGTAAGCTGTAATGAACAAAGAACTTATTATTAATGCAGCTCCGCAGGGCGTCGAAATCGCCTTGTTGGAAAACAGGAAGCTGGTTGAATTGCATAGCGAAAAAACGGATGCTCGCTTTGCAGTCGGCGATTTATACCTGGGTAAGGTAAAAAAGCTTATTCCCGGGCTCAATGCTGCTTTTGTGGATGTTGGTTTTGAGAAGGACGCCTTTCTGCATTATACTGACCTGAGCCCATATGCCCGTTCATTACTCAAGTTCACCATTCTCAGCATGAACGATAAGAGTGAAGGAGGCCTGGATTTTGGGAAATTTGAAATTGAACCTGAAATCATCAAAACAGGCAAGATCAATGAAGTGCTTGGCGGTAAACCAAATATACTCGTTCAGATATTAAAGGAGCCGATAGCAGCTAAAGGCCCCCGGCTTAGTTGCGAAATTTCGCTGCCCGGCAGGTTTGTAGTGATCACACCCTTCAACAACATTGTTGCCGTTTCCCGAAAAATCCATTCCTCAGAAGAAAGGAAACGCCTGCAAAAGATTGTGGAGGCCATCAAGCCCAAGAATTTTGGAGTCATCGTGAGAACGGCAGCCGAAGGAAAGAACACGGCTGAATTGCACGAAGATCTCTCCGCATTAGTAGTGATGTGGAAGACCATTCAGCGAAATCTTAAAGGTGCTGTTGCTCCTGCCAAGATATTAAGCGAACAAACCAAAACTAACAGTATACTCCGTGATCTCCTGAATGAAGATTTCAACAGGATAGTAGTTAATGACCGCACTATTTTTACAGATACCAAAAATTATATTCAGCGAATAGCCCCTGAAAAAGCTGATATCGTTTCATTTTATCAAAACGGTTCACCCATTTTTGATTCATTTGGAATTACTAAACAGGTGAAATCATCATTTGGAAAAACAGTTAACCTGAATAGTGGCGCTTACCTGATTATTGAACACACTGAAGCGCTCCACGTGATTGACGTGAATAGCGGGTATAAAAGTGTAAGTAACAACCAGGAACAGAATGCGCTCGAAACGAATCTGGAAGCTGCAGAAGAAATTGCCAGACAACTACGGTTGCGCGACCTGGGAGGAATCATAGTTGCCGACTTTATTGATATGAAACTTCCTGAAAACAAGCGCAGGCTTGTTGAAAAAATGGAAGAATTCATGGCGCCTGACCGCGCGAAACATGCAGTACTGCCAATCTCCAAGTTTGGAATTATGCAGATCACAAGGCAACGAATGAAGCCTGAGGTGAATATCAATACCCAGGAGATCTGTCCAAGCTGTAACGGTACCGGTAAAATTTCATCCACTATTCTTCTTGAAGATGAGATCGAAAAGAACCTTAATTACCTCATCACGCATAAACACCACAATCTCAAGCTAGTGGTTAACCCCATCATGTATGCTTATCTCACAAAGGGTTGGCCATGGAGTACCCGTATTGCAAAGTGGAACAAGAAGTTCAAACAAAAAACAAGGTTAGGCGAAGACACGAATTATCATCTTACCGAGTACAAGTTTTTTGACCAACACGATGAAGAAATCAAGCTTTAATTTCAATTAGTCAATTGGTCAATGAAAGGAGCCTGAAAATTAGGGTATCCCCATTGACGAATTGACTAATTGACCAATTGAATTATCTATCGCGGCTTCCCATATAAAGCATGATGTACTGGATAAGTGTAACCACGGCTGCGAGAGCCGCAACCACGTAGGTTGTGGCGGCCCACTTCAGGGCATCTTTAGCCATGGGGTATTCCCGGGTGTTGGTCACATTAGTACGGTTCAACCAGGCCAGTGCCCGGTTGCTGGCATCAAACTCCACCGGAAGGGTGACCAGGGTAAAGATGACAGTGACGGCCATTAATATGATACCAATCAGCAGCACGGTGGGATTGCCGGAGGCAGCCATTATTACACCTACCAGCAACACCCAGTTAACCAGCATGGAACTGAACTGCACGGCAGGTACGAGTTTACTTCGTAAGGTAAGTGGCGCATAGGAGGTGGCATGCTGAACCGCGTGCCCGCATTCGTGGGCTGCCACCGCCGCGGCAGAAACACTGATACCATTATATACCTCAGGGCTCAGGTTCACCGTGCGGTTGGCGGGGTTGTAATGGTCTGACAAAAAGCCTTCTACGGAGACCACTTTCACGTCATAAATTCCGTTTTCACGGAGCATCCTTTCAGCCACTTCCTTGCCCGTTAGGCCATTAGATAGGGCTACTTTTGAGTACTTCGTAAATTTACTCTTCAGGATCAGGGAGACGATCATACTGATGCCTAAAAAAATGAGGGAAACGATCAAAATTCCTGGTGTCATTTTACTTAATTATTTAAGATTTATTCCTGTTTACAACAAATCTGTAACCATTTAGGTTAACGACTGTTTTTCAGCCGTTTTGTCATTATAACCGCTTCAAAAACGTTTAAGTGCAATTTAAGGGTCCCGGCCAAAAGAAAATCATAACATTTTGATAATAAGTTGTTTAGAATGTATTATTTTTTCTTGCAAGGGCTCTGAAAAGGCTGTTGTTACTTTCTTAAAGTTATTCACAGCGATAAAAATTTATTTTGAAATGTTGCACAGAATTGTAACTTAGCAATAGAATTTAATGGGTTAGTAAGTAAGGGGGTCAATCGTAAGATTGGCCCTTTTTACATTTAATAAACTGCCTGGGATCTACCGTATTTTCCGTTAGCCTTTCTATCGTATAATTCAACAATTGCTATCATTAATTTTATTACATGGCGAAAATTAAGACAGCTTATTTCTGTCAGAACTGTGGTTATGAAAGTGTGAAGTGGGTGGGCCAATGCCCATCATGCAACCAGTGGAATACTTTCGTGGAAGAACTGGTGCAAAAAGAAATATCTCAAAATAACAATGGCTGGAAAGATTATCATGCGCAACCTCGCTCAAATAAAACGGTATCACTTTCTGAAATAAGGACAAGCAAAGAAAAAAGAATGTTGACGAGTGATGGGGAGTTGAATCGCGTGCTTGGTGGCGGAATAGTTCCAGGAAGTATTGTTCTTGTCGCCGGAGAACCCGGAATCGGGAAATCGACTCTCTTTCTGCAGAATGGCTTGTGGTTAAAAGATGCGATCGTTTTATACATAAGTGGAGAAGAAAGTGAACAACAAATAAAGATGCGGGCTGACAGGTTGGGGTTAAAAAATGAAAACTTCTACCTGTTAACTGAAACATCCACTCAAATCATTTTCCAGGAGATACGAAAGCTGAAACCCCAATTAGTGATTGTTGATTCAATTCAAACCTTACATACTCCATTCATTGAATCATCCCCGGGAAGTGTTTCCCAGATCCGGGAATCCGCCGCCGAGTTTCAGCGATTTGCAAAGGAAACGAGTACGCCCGTGTTTCTCATAGGGCACATCACCAAAGATGGAAGTATTGCCGGTCCCAAGATCCTGGAGCATATGGTAGATACTGTTTTGCAGTTTGAAGGTGATCGTCATTATGCATATCGCATCCTGCGTACCTTGAAGAACAGGTTTGGCAGCACTGCCGAACTTGGCATCTATGAAATGACCGATGGGGGAATGCGAGGAGTACTCAACCCGAGTGAGATACTTATTTCACAAAAGGAAGATCAATTAAGTGGAATTGCAATTGCTGCTACGGTAGAAGGCATCCGGCCTTTATTGATAGAGGTGCAGGCGCTTGTTACCCAATCAGTGTATGGAACACCCCAGCGGACGGTCACGGGTTTTGACTCGCGTCGCTTACAATTGTTGCTTGCTGTTCTAGAAAAACGTGGTGGATTCCATTTTGGGATTAAAGATGTGTTTCTCAATATAGCAGGTGGAATTAAGGTGGAAGATCCTTCCATTGACCTGGCTGTTCTGTGTGCATTACTTTCTTCCTATGAAGACGTTCCTCTTCCTCCACACATTTGTTTTGCCGGAGAAATAGGACTGAGTGGAGAAATCAGGGCGGTAAACCGCATCGAGCAACGAATAGCCGAGGCGGAAAAGCTGGGTTTTGAAAAGATCATTTTATCAAAGCACAATCAAAAAGGATTATCAAGAAAAAATAAGCCTTCTGAAGGCGGAGCCGGGATCCAGGTGATCACTATGGGCAGGGTGGAGGAGGTGTATGAATATCTTTTTTCATGATCAGTGTAAGAGAAATAAAGGAATCATTTTTCAGGTTATTGTTTCCAGGAGTATGCCCGGGATGTGGAAATGAGATTCACAATGAGTATTCAGTTCTTTGCCTGCGTTGCATAAATGATATGCCTGAAACCAGTTTTGAGCGGTACGCAGCCAACCCGGTTGAGAAGAAATTCTGGGGAAGAATTGCACTTGAAACCGCAACCGCGCAATATTACTTCACCCGCGAATCATTGATGCAGACTTTGATGCATGAGTTCAAATACCGAGGCAATAAGGCGCTGGGGCTGCAGTTAGGAAGGTTAATGGGTGAGCGAATAGCCATTGGTGGAAGGATCAATGCTGATGTGCTCGTTCCCCTGCCACTTTTTGAAGCAAAAGAAAGAAAGAGAGGATTCAACCAATCAACCCTATTATGCCAGGGCATGACGGAAGTTTTAAGAATACCCGTTCTTGAGCAAGCTGTTGTAAGACCTCAATTCACTGAAACCCAAACAAAGAAAGGAAGAGTGGAAAGATGGAGGAATATGGATGGAAAATTTGTGCTTAAACAGCCTGACCTCCTTGCAAACCGTCATGTGTTGCTCATAGATGATGTGGTCACAACAGGGGCTACTCTCGAAGCCTGTGGAACGGAAATTTTAAAAGCAAAAAATTGCCGCCTGAGCATCGCTACTTTGTGTTTTGCATCAAGAACCTGATAAAATTGAATGCCTCACGGCTTAACGAGTTAAATCTAATGGAGAATCGCTTAGCTTTGAAAACCAATGAAAGCCGCAGCAATCGTATTCTTCTCTTCCCTTATTCTTCTTTCTGCCTGCAGAAAGGATGCGTTTATCACTTCGCCTGATGCAATAGTCAGGATTACCATTGATACATTGAAATTTGATACCGTATTTGTTGAATCTGGCTCAGTGACGAAAAGTTTCAAGATAGTTAACGAAAATGACAAACGACTTCGACTCAGCTCAGTTCGATTGGCAGGCGGAAATTCTTCAGCATTCTCAATGAATGTTGATGGGGCTTTTGCCACTGAAGTCAATAACATAGAAATAGATGCAAATGATAGCTTGTATGTCTTCGTAAGGGTAAGTGTTGACCCCGGAGCCGCTTCTCTTCCATTCGTTATTAGGGATAGCATTACAGTAAGCTATAATGGCACGGATCAAAAAGTGAGGCTGGAGGCCTGGGGGCAAAATGCGCATTTCCTGCGTGATGCCGAGCTTTCAGCGGATGAAACATGGGCGAATGATCTGCCATATGTCATTGTAGGTTCATTACGGGTAAACGAGGGAGCGCAGTTGACTATTGAAAAAGGTTGCAGGGTTTATGTGAATGCAGGGGCGCCTATAATCGTGAACGGTACCCTGGTGGTAAATGGCGAAAAAGATTCGGTTGACCGGGTTTATTTCATGGGCGACAGGTTGGATGTACCATATCGTGATTACCCCGCAGCATGGCCGGGTATTTATTTCGGGGAAACCAGTAGCGATAATGTCATGAATTACGCTGTTATCAAAAACGCCTACCAGGCAATTGGCTTAACCGGCCCTTCTGTTAACTCAAATCCTAAACTTGAATTGAATGAATGTATTATTGATAATTCATTTGACGCAGGAATTATTGCGATTAATTCAAGCATAAAAGCAAATAATTGTCTTATTAGTAATTGCGGCAAAAATCTGGTATTAGTAGGAGGAGAGTATGCATTTGAACATTGCACAGTAGTATCCATTTCTAATTTATTCATTCAGCATACCGCACCCGTTCTTCAACTGGCTAACACTAATGGCATCACTGCTTTGCCACTCATTGCCAGGTTTAGGAATTGCATTTTCTGGGGAGAGAATGGATTGGTAGAAAGTGAAATTTCAACTTTGCGCGATAATTCCGTTTCCTTTATCGGCGAATTTGAGAATGTTTTGTGGAAGATAGTGACGGTGCCTGATGGAGTGACTACCATTGGTCCTGCTCCCATTAACAATGAGAACCCGCAATTTGACAGCATTGATGTGGCGCATAAGTATTTTGATTTCCGGTTAAAGGAAACCTCACCTGCAATAGATATGGGTGCGACAGGCTCCCTTACCATTGACCTGGATGGCAACCCCCGTCCCGTTAATTTGCCTGACCTGGGAAGTTATGAGAGGCAACCCTAGTTAAGGAATCTTATATTTGTAGAGCGGGCATCCCGTATTTGTTTGATTACATTCTTCAATTAATATTATTTATCATGAAAACATTAATAGTCAGCCTGCTGATTGCATTCACTTTATCAGGCAGTTCCATTTATGATTTTAAGGTACCTGGTCTTGATGGTAAAGAGATCGATTTTTCCAGTTTTAAAGGAAAGAAGATCATGATTGTAAATACCGCCTCCCATTGTGGCAATACAAAGCAGTACACTGATCTTGAAAACCTTTACCAGAAATATCATAAATCATTGGTAGTGGTTGGATTTCCAGCCAATAATTTCGGCGCGCAGGAGCCAGGTACTAATGAAGAGATAAAGGAATTTTGTAAGAAGAATTATGGAGTAAGTTTCCCAATGGCTGAAAAGGTTTCTGTAAAAGGCGATGACATTCATCCGCTGTTTAAATACCTCACCCTGGAAGCAGAGAAAATGGGATTTACTGATCCTATCAAATGGAACTTTACCAAGTTCCTGGTGAATGAGAAAGGAGAATTGATCACCGTTATTCATAATAAGGTTAGTCCTGCCAGCGACGAAGTGATCAAGTATCTCAATTAATTGCTGACGCTTTTTTGATTTTCTGACTGGCCCGCAGCCAGCCGGGAGCCTTTAATTTTCCAGTAATGCAATTCAATGATATTATTGGGCAGGAAGCTGTAAAATCGAGCCTTGTTCAACTCCTTCATCAAAATCGATTGAGTCATGCACTTTTGTTTCTTGGCAAGGAAGGAAATGGCATGTTATCCATCGCGCTTGCCTTTGCTCAATACCTGGTTTGTGAAAAGGTGAATGGAAAATCCACCCACCAGGCCGGGCCTTCCCTGTTTGGAGAGCCTGCCGGGCCAACTGCCATCCTTTCTGATTCCTGTGGCGTTTGCCCTGCGTGTACAAAAGCTAACCAACTCGTTCATCCTGATATTCATTTTACGTATCCGGTTGTTACAAAAAAGCCGGGAACACCCCCAATAAGTACTGATTACATTACTGAATGGAGGGAATTCGTGACCAGCTATCCATATGGTAATGTATACGATTGGCTGCAGTTTATTGGCGCTGAGAATAAGCAGGGAAACATTACTGCGGCCGAGTGTAATGACATCAACCGTAAACTGAACCTGAAGAGTTTTGAGAGCGAATACAAGATCCTGATTCTCTGGATGCCTGAATACTTAGGCAATGAAGGCAACAAATTGCTGAAGTTGATTGAAGAGCCACCTCCCAATACCCTGTTTATCCTGGCCGCAGAGAATGAATCGATGATCCTGCCTACCATCCTAAGTCGGTGCCAATTAGTAAAGATCCCGGCTCTCAATAACAATGACGTGGAGGATGCGCTAATCACCAGGAATAAAACCTCTGGGGAGCAGGCTGCCCGGGTGGCCGGTATTGCCGGCGGAAATTACCGGGAGGCCTTACAAATTGTGCAACACGCGGATGAGGATTGGCAAAGCTTGCTAAGAGATTGGCTAAACGCCATGCTAAAGACAGGACCTATTGCCCAAACAAGATGGGTAGACGAAGTGAGCAGGTTAGGACGGGAAAAGCAGAAACAATTCCTAAGGTATTTCAATCACCTGCTTGAATTGGCCGTGAGGCTGAGGGTACAGGGAGATGAAGGTAATTTGCCGGAAAGGGAACGGGATTTCGCCATCAGACTGAATAAAGTTGCCGGAATTGAGCAACAACAGGCGATTATTGAAGAATTGGATAAAGCAGCATACTATATTGAAAGGAACGCTAATGCGAAGATCCTCTTCCATGCCCTTACCATCAAGTTATACCACATCATTCAGGACAAAATTGTATTTTTGACAGAATGAGCCGCTATAAGAATTCAGGCTCGAATATGAGTAAGTGATAATGTGAGGTAGTAATTGTTTATAAAGTTTACAATGTCGCCAGGTTTTATAAATACATACATCTTTCTGACCTTAACCAGCATGAATGCAAAGGTCTCAAGCCTTCATGGTGTATAGTATTGCCGGCAGCAATGCTGTTGGTAAGAGTAAACTTCACTGACAATTACCCTTCGCTTCCCTTATTCACTGACCAGTTTGGTCAAAAATTTTAACCACATGTTCAATTTAATATATGGGATGTAGTAGTTGTGGAACCGCCAAAGGCGGGAAGCCCAGTGGCTGCAAAAGCAATGGTGGCTGCAGTACGGGCGGATGTAATCGAATGAACACTTATGACTGGTTGCGAAATATGCCCGAGGCAGGCAGGGATACCGCTTGCAGGGTGGTGGAAGTAAGCTTTAACCAGGGAACCAGAAAAGATTTCTTTAGGAATGTTACCCTCCAGCAATTTGAGAAGGGCGAATTAATTTCTGTGGAAGGTGTAAGCGGCTTTGATGTTGGTGAGGTTTCATTGACCGGGGAGATAGTGAGGCTGCAAATGAAAAAAAGAGGTGTAAAGGAGGATAATCCCGAAATGAAGAAAATCATCAGGCCGGCGACTGACAGGGACCTCGACCTGATGAAGCAAAATAAGGCAAGGGAGCCGGAGGCAGTGATTCGTAGCCGGGCCATCGCAAGACAATTGAAGCTTGACATGAAGATCAGCCAGGTGGAAATGCAGGCTGATGGAAGAAAAGCTACGTTCTATTATATAGCGGATGGACGTGTTGATTTCAGGGAACTAATTAAAGTTTATGCCTCAGAATTCAAGGTGAAGGTTGAAATGCGCCAAATTGGAGCAAGGCAGGAGGCTGGAAAAGTGGGTGGCATTGGAAGCTGCGGAAGGGAGCTTTGCTGCGCCACCTGGCTCACTGATTTCAAATCAGTGAACACGGCAGCTGCGCGTTACCAGAACCTTTCCATCAACCAGACAAAGCTGAGCGGTCAATGCGGGCGGTTAAAATGTTGTCTTAATTATGAGCTTGACACCTACCTGGACGCGCTTCAACATTTTCCTGATAATTGCGATACCATCCAGGTAACGAAGGGAAATGCCTACCTGATAAAGAAGGATATTTTTAAAAACCTGATGTGGTATACCTTGCCTGATAGCAACAAGCAATATCCATTGACCATTGAAAGGGTGAAAAAGATTAAATCCCTAAACCAGCAGGGAGTAATTCCTGAAGAACTGGAAGCCGTGGAAGTTACCTCGTCAAAACCTAAGGAAGTTGAGCCTGAATTTGTTGATGTGGTTGGACAGATAAGTTTACGCAGCCTTGAAAAATCAGATAAACGCCGTAAACAGCAGCAACCGCGTGGGCAAAGACCGCAGCAACGAACTCAGAGCGGAGGTTCACATGACGCAAGAGGAAGACAGGGAGGACAGGGGCAGCCAGGACAGCAACGAAACCAGAACAGGCCGCCACAAAGCAGGGGACAGAATCCTAACCAGGGAGGCGGGCAAGGACAAAATCCCAATCAGCAAAAGGGTGGAGGTCAGCGCCGGAATCAACGTCCACCAAAACCCTGATCCACTTTCGATCTTCCAACCTGCGGGGCAAGATGTTTTAGTTATTTAGTGGACCAGGAAAAATCACTCCTTCCTGTCTCTAATGGTTAGTTCTCTTTAACTAAAGTCACTGAAAGACAGCAGGACAATTTTGTAATTGCAACTTATTGTAAAATACAAAACAGCTTAGGCGCAGAAGGCGGAGAAACGTTAATTGGATCCCAGGTAGGTGTTTTCGCCATCCCCCAGCCCGAGAACGGAATACAAAGCGTCCTGGATCTTGGGTCGCACATTTAATCTTGATAATAATGGATTGTTGCGGGTTGGATAAACCCTGTTCGATAAGAACACATACACCAGTTTTGCCCTGGGATCAACCCACACGCAGGTACCGGTAAAGCCGGTATGTCCGAATGTTGCCGGGCTGGCCAACGCAGATGGGTATGGTTCATCACGGTTATCATTGTCTTTTTCAGGCTTATCGAATCCAAGACCTCTCCTGCTAATGCTGCTATGATAGTCAGTGAAGTAATTAATTGTTTCTTCAGAAAGGTATCTCCTTCCATTGAGTTCACCGCCATTGAGAAGCATTTGATATAGCATGGCAAGATCATAAGAATTGGAGAACAACCCGGCATGACCGGCCACGCCACCAAAGAGTGAAGCTCCTTCATCGTGCACATCACCACGCATCAACTGCCGGCGGAAGTGTTTCTCTTCTTCGGTAGGAACGATCAATTCAGGAGAGAATCTTTTTCTTGGTGTAAAGCCCATGGTGCTTAATCCCATTCGGCTATAAAAATTCTTTTGTACATATTGGTCGAGAGTAAGGCCTGAAAGGGCCTCCACGATCTTGCCCAGGAAAATGAAATCATTGTCGCTGTAAACATATTTACCTCTTGGTCCGAGAGGGCTTTTCAGGATGCGGTTGAAAATGGTATCGTTCCAGTCATCACGAATAAAAAGACCTTCAGCAACCCGGGTATTAAATCCCGCTTTTCTTTTCGTGCTGTATATAGCAGGATCGGGAGCTCCTGTGGAATCAATTGTTTCTTTATAAAACGGAATAAAAGGCACAAGCCCTGCCTGGTGAAGTAATACGTCTTCTACTACCAGTCCTGCTTTATCAGTACCCCGCACCATGGGAAGATAATCGCCAAGCGTCTTCTTTAAATTAAGCTTGCCTTCATCATATAGTTTCATCACAGCAAGGGTGGTTGCAGATACCTTTGTTACAGAAGCGAGATCAAAGATGCTTTCTTCCGTCATAGGGGGAGCTGAGGGGTCGTATTCATATTTTCCAAATGCTTTGTGGTAAACGATCTTACCATCATGCACGGCCATCACCACGCAACCAGGGAAAGCCTTTTTTGCAATGGCATCATTGGCTATTGAATCAATCACACGAAAACGCTCTTCATCAATTGAAGCCTTTTCTGGCTTGATGCCTGCATGCACAATGCCATCGCCAAATTTGAACTGGCACACGGAAACAGGCAGGGTACCACGGGAAAGAATGGTGCCATTGATCAGGTCAGCTACTGCATGTCGCGTGATATCGTCATCCTGGTGAGCTCCAACAATAGTTCCGGCATCGCAGAAATTGGAAACGGCAAGAACATTACCAAAGAGAATGGTAGCGGAGTTGAATGACGGCAAATCCTTTACGAGTTTCACTGCTACGGGACTAAGTCCATAATTATTTGCGGGGCGAAGGCTGTAATCATGCACGCCAATGATAACGGCATCATAACCTCCTTTTGATATTCTGGCAGTAATCTCATCAGCCCTCGTAGAGCCGTCTTTATAGCTCATAAGGTAAGTGTCAGCCCCCCAGTCTTCAATCATTCTTTTCCCAAACTCATTTGTATTATTTGTACCAATGCCCACATAGGCAACTTTCGCATTTTTGTTTAATGGAAATGTTACAGTTCGCTGCCGCAAAAGGGTGATGGATTTTTCCGCTACTTCCCTTCTGATCCTGTTAGTAGACGCATTCAATTCATCAGTGAGGTTGTTAAGGCTAATGGGATTCCATTCGTTTAAACCTAAATCATATTTGGCATTTAGCACCTTTAGCACTTTTGCGTCAATGTCTTTCCATTTTAATTTCTTCTTTTTGATGGCCTTCTTAATGGCTTCAATTGATTCTGGTACACTAGCTGGCAGGCAAAGCATGTCATTGCCAGCAATTATTGCTTCAACGGCAATCGTGCCACCGGGAAAATATTTTGCAACGCCTTTCATTTCGAGTGCATCGGTAAAGGTGAGACCATCATAGCCCATGTCCTCACGAAGAAGATTCGTCACATTATTCTTAGAAATGGAAGTGGCGCGATTGGTAGTATTGTCGATGGCCGGAATATACAGGTGAGCGATCATTACGCTTCCAACTCCTGCCTTAAAGATGGCACGGAACGGCATTAGTTCCATTGAGTCGAGCTGGCTCCTGTTCTTATTGATTACCGGCAGGTCATAATGTGAATCCACATCCACATCGCCGTGGCCAGGGAAGTGTTTTGCACAAGCCATGATGCCTGCATCCTGCATACCTTTCATGTATGCTACGCCAAAGCGCGCCACCTTTTCCTTGTCTTCACCAAATGAGCGGTAACCTATCACGGGATTACCCGGATTATTATTGATATCAACTACGGGTGCATAGTTCACGTGCACACCCAACCGCTTGCATTGTTCACCTATTGCGACCCCCATGCGGTACACGAGATCGTCATCATCCATGGCGCCAAGGGTGAGCTGGTAAGGAAAATCAAGCACGCTGTCAAGCCTCATTCCCAGCCCCCACTCTCCATCGATAGTAACCATGAGCGGCGTCCTGGCATTGCCCTGGTAATAATTGGTAAGATTCGCCTGCCTTACCGGACCGCCCTGGAAAAAGCAAAGTGCACCCACGTTGTACCTGCTGATGTCATTCGTCACCTTGGCTACATGCTCTGGTCCCAGGTTTGAATGCGCGCGAACAACCATGAGTTGCGCGATCTTCTCATCATTACTTAGCGATTTGAATACGCTGTCGACCCATTCCTGCTTTGAAAGTTGGCTCCTGTATTGAGCGAAAGAGACCACACAGGGTAAGGTGAATAGAAAGGCGGCTACTAATTTTTTCATGCGGTGAACTTAATCACCACAAGTTACACAAACATGCCTTATCGGGGACCCTGAAATCGCTAAAAATGAGAAAGGCGCAAGGATTTTCACTTTTCCTTTATCCAGATATGAATATCATGCGGAGCGGTTTCGTTTCCTCCAAAATAAGGGTAGAGCCTGTATCCAATGGCAGTGGCAGCTTTGCTGGTTCTTGGCATGGAGACTGAATGACCATTCACAATGAAAATGTATTGGGAACCATCGGCTTTAATTGAACAATTTACCTCGGTGCCAATATTGATCTGGGTTATCTCGCGGTAGTCTACTATACCATCATTGTAGTTGTATGCAAAAAGCCGCAAAGCTCCATCACTCCATCTCCAGCCTACACGCGCACTGAATTGGTGATGATGGGAGTTGTTATCTGCAAAACCGTATAATTTATTTATGTCATACTGGTTGGCAGGGTCCACTGTTGAGTAAACGGCAGAGCTGTCAAATTTCACAACAAAATTCAATTGTGTAAACTCCCCTGACTTAATGGCTGAGTTATTACTGGAATGAGAACCAGCTTTTATTACATGATGAATGTAACTGTTAGAAGGCTGTTCCTTGTTGATCAGGTTATCAATTGCCTTTTTGCAGGAAGTGAGCTGAAAGAGCGCAATCGTGCAAATGATAATTTTTGCTAAGATGTTTTTCATAGGATTGGATACTAACCTGTCAATTGACAGTGATGAGAAAACGTGAAATTGATGTTTTTCGTTTTTGATACAAATGTTTTGTTTTGATTTTAGGTAAAACACCTTAGCCGTTTGTCATAGGTATCTATTGATGGCAAAGCCTTATTTTTGGCGCCCAAGGAGAAGTATTGTGCCAGATAAAATAGTTTTATTACCTGATAACATAGCCAACCAGATAGCCGCGGGTGAGGTGATCCAGCGCCCTGCCAGCGCGGTAAAGGAATTGTTGGAAAACGCCGTGGATGCAGGGGCGACGGAGATCAGGTTGTTAGTGAATGATGCCGGCAAAGCATTGTTGCAGGTGATAGATAATGGCAGTGGCATGAGTGAAACAGATGCCCGGATGAGCTTTGAACGCCACGCAACCTCCAAGATCCAGACTATTGAAGACCTGTTTCACATTCGAACTATGGGATTTCGAGGGGAGGCGCTGGCATCAATAGCCGCCGTATCACAGGTGGAGCTCAAAACAAGAAGGGAAGGAGATGAGGCCGGGACGTTTTTAGAAATAGAGAACAGCCGGGTGATAAGGCAGGAGCCAATAGCCTTTCCAAAAGGGACAAGCATTGCAATGAAGAACTTATTCTTCAACGTACCTGCCAGGAGAAATTTCCTGAAAAGCAATGCTGCAGAATTGCGACACATAGTTGATGAGTTCACCCGGGTAGCGTTATCATTTCCCCATATCTTCTTTTCTCTTTCAAGCAATGGCCAGGAAGTGTTTCACCTGGAAGCGGGAAGTCTTAAGCAACGGATCCTTCAATTACTCGGAACGAATTATAATTCAAAGCTTGTAACGGTAAAAGAGGAAACCGATTACATGAATATCTATGGATTTGTAGGTAAACCTGACACTGCAAAGCGAACGAGGGGCGATCAGTATTTCTTCGTAAATAACCGGTTTATTAAAAGCGGGTACCTGAATCATGCAGTGATGAACGCTTACCAGGAGATGATACCTTCTGATAGTTACCCGATGTATGTACTCTTTATCGACCTAGATCCCACGCAGGTGGATGTGAATGTGCATCCTACCAAGCAGGAAATTAAATTTGAGGATGAGAAGATCGTATATGCATTTGTGCAGGCGGCCATTAAGCATGCGCTGGCCCAATTTAGCGTTACACCCACCCTTGACTTTGAATTGGATGCATCCATACAGCAATTACCTTCCATTCAACAGCCGTTCACTGATGATAAGCGCACGGCGGCTTCATCTTCGTCGATATTCAAAGGATTCACGCAAAAGCACCAGGCTCATTTTATAGAAAAATCATCCATGAAGGGGTGGAAGGATTTTTACGAGCAGTCGCCTGGTGTTGAGCCAACGCAAAATGAACCGGTTCCTTCAATAGACAGCAGGCTTCGCATACAGGATGATGCGGAAGTTTCACAGGTCTTAAATTCATATATACTCACTCCTTCGCTAAATGGATTTTTGCTGGTGCACCAACAGTTGGCGCATGAGCGCATATTGTATGAACGCTTGATGAAGGCAGCGGAGGGCAAGCCTGTGGCTACACAACGCACCATGTTTCCTGTAAATTTTGAATTATCGCCTGCTGATGCCACCATCATGCAGGAAATTATACAAGACCTTTTTCAGTTAGGCTATGTGATCGAACCGTTTGGCAGGAATTCATTCGTGATACAGGGAACACCTGCTGATTTGGAAGCTGGTAATGAGAAGAATATCATTGATACCTTAATTGAACAATACAAGCATTTTAGCAGCGAATTGAAATTTACGCGGCGCGAAAAACTCGTTCGGTCTCTTGCCCGGCAGCAGTCGATCAAGACGGGCATTCGGCTCACGGAGCGCGAAATGAGGGAATTATTGAAAGACCTCTCATCCTGTGCGCAACCTAATCACACGCCGGATGGAAACCCAACCTTTTTAGAATTTAGAACGGAACAGTTGGAGAGGATGTTTAGGGGGTAGCAGGTTCTGACGTTAACCCAAATCATGCGATAGAAAATTCGTTCAATGCCGTTCAAAGTCGTCAAATCGTTCAAGATGAACGTTATTTGAATATGGAATTGGGAATTTGCTAAATATTCAGGGAAACTGACGCTTATTTTATGAGCGGGCAACCTCAACAATTTAGCAACCGCCTAATTCCCAATTTCAAATTCCCGATTTTCAAGGCAGCGAAAACTTAAAAGTTTTTCCGAATCCCTGTTAAAAACCGTTCTACCGTTTTTCTTATTTCCGTTGCCGATGACTGATGGTTGTTGACCAGGATCGAAAAGACCAGCAGCTTGTTTTTCTTTGTATATAGAAATCCGCTTAATGCTACAACTCCCGACAGGGTACCGGTTTTTGCATATATGTAGCCACTGTCGGCTTTATAATAACTTGTAATGGTTCCTCTTCCTCCGGTAGGAAAAATTTCCTTTATCCGTTCCATTCCAAATTCATTCTTCATCTTGTTGAGAATGGAAACCATGCTTTGCGGTGTAAAGAGATTGTACCTGCTAAGCCCTGACCCATCAACCCAACGCGGCCGCTGTGGAAGGTCGGCGAAGTCAGTCTTTAAAATTGTATCAATGATCTTGCTGTCATCCATTATTCCCAATCGCTCATTACTCACCATTAATAAACTCTGCTCTGCGTAGAAGTTGTCGCTTCGGTGCATCATTGGCTTCAACATTGAGTCAGTAGGTTGAGAATGAAGAAGCGCTGGTTCAATATTAATGAACGGGTCCACCTCTACATCTACATCCAATGTATCCTGCAGAAGGTCCCTGATTGTCTGAAACGTTGCATTGAACGGTACCTCCAGGGTCTTGTTTCTTCCGGGAGCTACAAAGAACTGGTTTTCTTCCCACGGCTTTTCAATATCAAAGCCTGATTCGAGCCCTTCTTCAATTGAAATGAGGAACTGATCAAAATATCGCGGGCTCGCTTTTACCTCATTGTTATCAAGCGTAAATCTTGCTACGTTTCCATACATTGGCAGGTCGCTTCTCTGCGCCATGTATTCCTCCTGGTAATCATTCCATGACCAGCCGCTACCCAGGTAATCCTGGTATATCTCAGTCTTGAGAATTATTTTTTTAAATTTTTTGATATGGTCAAATACAGGTTGTCGTTTGTATTCGGAAGCCAGAAAGGTGGGGTCGGCAGTAGGTTGTATGACGATAGACGAATCTGGTTCCACTGAATACCTGATACCAACAAGACTGTCACCCAGGTATTTCATCGCTACATAACAGGTGGGAATTTTTGTATTGCTTGCCGGCACGAAATACTTCGCTCCCTGGTAATCATACCAGGTTTTGTTGGTGGCGGGCTCAAAAATGCTGATACCCACATGGGCTGCGGACAGCGGTTTACTGCTAAGAACAATTTTATTAGCTTCCCTGGAAATTTTCTTTTGTGCAGAGCAGGATGACAGGCAGGCGATGAAGAGCAGGAATTTGAATGAACTTGCAATATCATTTCGGAAGGTGAACGAATAATCAATACTACGCTTGTCTTTATTGAAAAACATGAGCAGGGTTTTAAAAAATTTCACAGGTTACAATTTTATTAGATTTCCTTCTTTTGCGCTTTGAAGCGCCGCCTCGATAATGCGAATGGTAAGTATGGCTTCTTCAGGTGGAACGGGATTAGCACCATCCGCGGTGAGAGACTGGTGAAGATCACCGAAGAAACCCATGTAATTGCCAGGCTCGGAAGTCAGTTCTTTTCGCGAGGGCAATCCCTCTTCTTCCGTATGTAACACCCCATCAGGCAAAGCCGGTCCCGGGCACCAACTTTCGAGCGAGGGCCTGGTCCCTGCCAGCAATTCTGCTTCCTGCAGGTCAGACCTGTGCTGTAGAAAACTTCCCTTCATGCCATGAAGGATGTAAGCATGATCAGTTTCCCTGGCAATGCAGGTAGCTTTCACCCGCACGCGCAATTTTTCATAATAGAAAAGTATTTCAAAATAATCGGGCACGGCAACGTCATCACGCATTTGCCATACATCCGCAAAGAGAGCAGATGGCCAGCCGAATAATTGCATTACCTGGTCAACCAGGTGCGGACTTAGATCGTAAATGATGCCCGCACCCGGTAAATCTCCTTCTTTGTGTGGCTTTCCTCCGTATGTTGGCCTGTACCGATCATAGCGGATCTCTACCTCGCGCAAATCGCCTAACAATTTTTCATCAATCACTTTTTTAACGGCGCGATAGTCGCCATCATAGCGTCGATTCTGGTAAATGGTGAGTTGTAAATTTTTCTTCGAGGCCAGTTCCATGAGTTCCTCAGCCTGTTTGACTGTAATGGTAAAGGGTTTTTCTACCAATACATGTTTACCTGCCTCAAGTGCCATTTTTACCTGCTCAAAGTGAAGATGCGTGGGGGTATTCACGATGATGAGTTCAATTGAATCATCGGCACATAACTCTTCCACTGAGCGACAAAGTTTGGCGCGTGGGTAAAGTGCTCTCGACTCATCACGGTTCCTTTCAACGATGGCCGATAGTTCATAACCAGGATGTGCATCCACGAATGGCGCATGGAATAATTTCCCGCTCATTCCAAATGAACATATCCCTGTTTTGACCACCTTCATATTCCTGATGATTTATGATTAAAGACGTTCCTGCGCTCGCAGCCACCTCTCTGGAATCTCGTTGCTGCTTGCCAGGAGGTAATCTTTATAACTGCAGGCGATATATTTTTTGTCAGGTAACTGCATCCACCAGCGACCGGTCTTCTTACTTTGAAGAAATGTAGTTTCCACTTCCGCAAAAGCCATGTGGTATTCGTTGAATGAATCGCGCTCGTCTAACTGCGCTTCTCTCTTACCCCTGCTTTTACCATCCAGTACGTACCAGATCATCTGTGCGATCTGCCTGGCAGTAAGCTCTTCCTCGTCATGGCGGGGGTCATAGCCAAAAATGCCAATGCTCGTTGTGTTTGGACTCATTCCTGCAAATCGTGTAAGTGTGCAGGCTTCTTCTCCCGTAAGACCATTCGGTGAAAGCGAATTGGCGGGTGCATAGCTGTGTGCAATGGCGCTGATGTCAAAGCTTAACATGTTGCTATTCCTGATCACCGGTTCCATTTCTTCAATGGTTTCCTTTACGCTACCTACCCTGTAACAATCAAACCTGAGCTTGTCCATAGTTTCAAGCATCTTGGGGTGTACGAAATAGCTCTGGAAAGCGATGTGATTATAATGCCTGATAAAATTGGGTTCCCCGGTGAGCATTTCCATGAGAAAATTCTCATGTCTGAAAGGAGAATCGATATTCAGATCAATGAGGGCATCTATGCAAGTTGCTTCGATGGTCCGTTTGTTATCAGCATAGGCCGCGTATTGAGCCAGGGTAAGATCATGTGAACCTCCCAGTATGATGACGGTTTTTCCATCATTAATCAATTCGTGTACAACCGTTTTGAGGGCAGCATGAGAATCAGTATATAAAGAACCTTTCCTGATATCGCCTACATCAGCAATGTGTATATCAGTATGCCAATAGTAAAGCGCGTACAATTGTTGCCTGATGGTTTGAGGCCCATTACTATCAGTATGAACGATTCCACTGCCGCGCTGCTCTCCACATCCAACAAACACTACCTGCGCCTCGTCGAGGTCCGGGAATTCTTCATTATAAACATCAATGATCTTCCCGATCTGTCCATCTTTATAGCCCTCATCTAATGACAGCTTGTGTACATTGATAGGCGATAAAAAATCTGAAATATTGAGGTGGTCTGGCATATATGCAAGTTAGGGTTTCAGGGTGAATTGAAGCAGGATTTTAAGCTGCTCTGCTTTGACCAAAACCCTGCCTTAAGTTAGCCGCCCATGCATGCAATTCCATTTACCAATATCTTTGCCGCATGGACAAACTGATGAACGAAATAGAATCTTATAAGAAGGAAGTGGAGGCATTTTCTGCTACTGGTGAAAAGGAAGTGGAAGCATTCCGCATAAAATTCCTGGGTTCAAAAGGCATTGTGAAAGCGATCATGGCTGAAATGAAAAATGTGCCTGCTGAGCGCAGGAAGGAGTTTGGGCAAATATTAAATGAATTTAAGAGCCGGGTTGAAAATAAATTTGAATCGCTGAGAACTGTCACTACAGAAACCACCTCATCAGGGGTGGATATTGATATCAGTATTCCTGGCGACCCTGTGCCTTTGGGAAGCAGGCACCCCATTACCTTGATGAGAAACAGGATCGTGTCCATTTTCCAGCGATTGGGATTTGCTGTAGCTGAAGGTCCTGAAATAGAGGATGACTGGCATAATTTCACGGCGCTCAACCTGCACGAGCACCATCCGGCCCGTGATATGCAGGACACTTTTTATGTGCAGCAAAATCCTGACTGGTTGCTGCGCACACACACGAGCAATGTGCAAATCAGGGAAATGGAAAAACGAAAGTTGCCGATCCGTGGGCTTTATCCGGGAAGAGTCTATCGAAATGAAACCGTAAGCGCGCGAAGCCATTGCTTCTTTCACCAGATAGAGGGCTTGTATATTGACGAAAATGTTTCCTTTGCTGACCTAAAGCAGACGTTGTACTTTTTTGTCAAAGAAATGTATGGCGCTGATGTAAAAGTGCGGTTCAGGCCTTCATACTTTCCATTTACCGAGCCGAGTGCGGAAATGGATGTGACCTGTTTTATTTGCGGTGGCACAGGATGTAACATTTGTAAAAAGACAGGATGGGTAGAAATCCTGGGATGCGGCATGGTTCATCCTAACGTGTTAAACAACTGTAATATCGATCCGGTAAAGTATAGTGGATTTGCATTTGGAATGGGTATTGAACGCCCGGCATTGCTTAAGTATGGAATAAATGATCTGCGATTGTTTAGTGAAAATGATGTGCGGTTTCTCAGGCAATTTAAGGGGAGTGTGTAGCTGCCGGACAACGCCAGTAGCCGATGACCGATAACCGATAGCCGAGCAACAACTCTCCTGACAATTGAACGACTCTTGAACGACATTGACTGACATTGACTGACATTGATACTCCAAAAAATGAACCTCACGATTTGCGTTTGCGGTGCAGGCACCATGGGCAGGGGAATTGCACAAGTGGCTGCACAAGCTGGTTTTGATACTATACTATATGAGCTGAATACAGCGGTACTTCAGCAGGCTGAAACTGCCCTGAGGAAGCAACTGCGGGTATTGGTGGAAAAGGGAAAAATTGAACCCGGTGAGGATCTGAAGGTTTTAAGCCGAATGAAGTTTGTTTCCAATCTCTCATTTTGTAAGGCTGATTTTTTCATTGAAGCTATAATCGAAAGGCTTGATGCGAAGATTGATTTATTCAACCAACTTCTTCAAATAAATGACAACAACTGCATTCTGGCTACCAACACTTCTTCTTTATCCATCAATGAAATAGCCGGGGGAGTTTCAAAGGCCGCAAATGTGATAGGGATGCATTTTTTTAACCCGGCCCCCGTTATGAAGTTAGTGGAGGTGGTTACAACTGCTGGCACGGCGCAAGCCACATTGGATTTAACATTGAATGTAGCAAAGAGAATGGGCAAAACTGCGGTGGTGTGTCGTGATTCACCTGGTTTCATCGTCAATCGTGTAGCGAGGCCCTTCTATATTGAAAGCCTGCGGCTGGTTGAGGAAGGTATTATTGAATTGGAAGCCATCGACCGGATCATGGAAGCTTCCGGATTTAAAATGGGTCCGTTTAAATTAATGGATCTCATTGGTAATGATGTGAACTTTGCCGTCAGCAATTCAGTATATGAGCAATTGAATCATCCCGAAAGGCTTAAGCCATCAGATATACAAAGGGGGAAGGTTGAGAAAGGGGAGTTGGGGAAGAAAACGGGGAAAGGGTATTATCGTTATGAATAAGCTTATCGTTAGGGGTTAGGGGTTGGGGTTGATGAGACCATGATTTCCAAATTTATATTCGGTTTTTTAATAGTTCTTTTTCCTCTTGTATTTGTATCAACCCAGTCTCCCACAATGCAGGTGAGCTCCATGCAATTTTTGGTCTCATCAACCCCTAACTCCTAACCCCTAAAATTTTACACCTTCCCTTATACAAGGTAAGAGCGCTAAAGAACGTTTAAAATTTGTTCCTTCGCCTTCTCCAACTCATCTTTCATCAGCACCACGCATTTCTGGATGGTTGAGTCGTAAGCCTTGGACCCCGTGGTATTAATTTCCCTCCCAATTTCCTGGAGAATGAATGAAAGTTTTTTGCCTTTAGAGTCGCCTTCTTCTTTGAGAAGTGATTTAAAGTATTCGCAATGATTTCTAAGCCGCACCTGCTCTTCGCTGATATCAATTTTCTCGATATAATATATCAGTTCCTGCTCCAACCTGTTTGAATCATAATTTTCCTTACCCACTTTTTCTTCTAGAAGCCTGGTAATTCCTTCGCGGATCTTCTGTTGCCTTAATGGTTCAAGCTTAATGACCTCTTCCTGTTGCGCGGAGATATTATCAATCCGTAAGGTAAGGTCTTTTTCGAGCGACTGACCTTCATTCAACCGGTGTTCATTCAGGTGGTCGATGGCTGTTGATAGAATCTTTTGAAAATCCTTCCATTCGCTATCCGTAAGGGTCTCGCTGCTGGGTGTAATTACTTCAGGAAGTTTAACAAGCGTGCTAAGGATATGAGACGGATCCAGGTTTAGTTGCTCTGACAATTCAGCGAGTGGTTTATAATATGCTCTTGCAAGGTCAGTATTGATGGTCACTGGTTTTGCATTGCCGGTATCTTTCAGACTGATGTTGCAATCCACACTTCCGCGGGCAAGCCGTTCTGAAAGCATCCTTCGAATATCGAACTCGAAGGGTTTCAAAATGGAAGGAAGCTTTAGGGAAAGTTCAAACTGTTTTCCATTGAGGGATTTTATATCAACCAGGAAGGTCTTATCTCCTACATTTCGTTCAGCCCTTCCAAAACCGGTCATTGATTTTAACATGTATAGATGTTTAGTATCGTAAAGATAGACCATTAGGGCGTTGATAGCTTATTGGTATTCTTTGCAGGTATTCTTATGCGTTTTCGAATTTTTTACCTGTGGAAGTAGGGAGTGAAAACCGGCGTGAGCAAAAAAAAACCCCTTCGAAGAATCGAAGGGATCATTTATATGGATGGGTTAGTAAGTACTGGGAAACAAATTCCCATCACAATATTAATTATATTTTTCTCTAACCAAAAAATATTTTACATAAATTTTATTCACATTTTAAATGTCCTTGTGGATAAGGCAACGCGTTTGACGGCTGCTTACATACGATTTCCTGTGGCTTTTTACACGATCTAAAATCAGTAACCCGATGATGTCAGAACCAAATTGAATGATTCAGGCAATGAGCATTTCATTCATTTTTATTCATTTTTCATAGGGAAAATTGATTCCTGGTAAAAGTAGTAATTGACTTTTTGGGAGAGCCGGTTGTTTGCACTGTACAGTAACTTTCTCTGTAAGATGCAGTCGCCTCATTACCTTTGTCCAAACTTTTTAATCATGCGATTCGAGAAACCGGTCTCCCTGAAAAAAATTGCCGATTTGATCGGCGCGGAAGTTTTTGGCGATGAAAATGCCTCAGCCAGGGGAATCAATGAGATTCATAAGGTGGAACAGGGTGATTTGGTTTTTGTTGATCATCCCAAGTATTATGAAAGTTGCATAAACTCCGATGCCAGTTTTATTATCATCAACAAGAAGGTTGACTTCCCTGATGGTAAGGCCATTTTGATAGTGAAAGAACCTTTTGAAGCTTACCAGAAGATTGTTGATCATTTTCGACCTTTCAATCCTTCCATGAAATTATTGAGTGATTCTTCCGTGGTTGGTGAGGGAACCGTTATCATGCCAAATGCCTATATAGGGAACCATGTGACCATTGGAAGGAATTGCATCATTCAACCTAATGTCACTATCCTTGATCACGTGGTGATTGGCGATGACGTAGTGATTCAGGCTGGATCAATAATTGGCAGCGATGCCTTTTATTATAACAAGAAGACTGATCGTTCTGTGCATTATAAAAAAATGAAAAGCTGTGGAAGGGTAGTAATTGGGAATGCCGTGGAGATTGGTGCGGGATGTACAATTGACAGAGGTGTGACTAGCGATACAGTAATCGGAGAAGGGACCAAGATTGATAACCTGGTGCACATTGGGCATGATACGGTGATTGGAAAAAACTGTCTTTTCGCTGCCCAGGTAGGAATAGCCGGAGCTACAACAATTGAAGATAACGTAATTCTGTGGGGACAGGTGGGGGTTAGCAAGACTCTCACCATTGGAGAAGGAGCAATTGTGTACGCCCAAAGCGGGGTGAAGGATTCTATTCCCGGGAAAAAAATTTACTTCGGCTCACCGGTGGAAGATGCGAGGGAGAAAATGAAAGAGCTGGTTTGGATTAAGAGGATCCCGGTTCTTTGGGACAAGGTTTTCAACCCATAACGCAAATCAGGCAATAGAGTTGGAATTGGGAATTTGGAGCCAGACCATGACATTGGGAAAAGCTGACAAGATTACGAGCTGACTGGCTGACAAGCTGACGAGCTGATGAAACACAGATTTGGAAAGGGGAAAAATTATCACCAACCTGGCAGGCCAACATCAATCAACGATCATCGATCAACGGTATTGCTTCGTATTTCTATTGCATAATTTGGGAATAACGTTCAAGGTTGTCCGTTCAATATCGTTCGACCATGAGGTGATTAAACCAGCTTGCCCGATGTGCGGATTTAAACGTTATGGAACGTAATCGTATGGCAAAACTTCCGCCAAATTCTTCCATCCCCAGTAACCCTGGTTCACCCAATCACGCTGATCGTAGAAATATCCATTTTGTTTTACTGCCACCGCATGCGCCAATTGAATGTATGAGATTTGAATAAGAACATCTTTAGGCAACCCGAATTTATCAAGGTATTCCGGGTCAGGACGCCGTTTTGCATAGCTAACGCTGAATAGCCGCGGATACCATATTTCAATCTCGTTGGTACTGTCTATTGTTCCAAAATAGAGGCTATCATATAGATTGGCGACCCTGTTGAATTTTGTATTGTTGTTTTCGTCGATAAGTTCAATGAAAAACCCCTCTTCTTCTACTTTCTTATCAAAGTAGCTTCGCATGAAGTGCATTTTGGAACCGAAGTAAGCTTCGCGGCGATTTTTTGCCCAAGCCATTTTCTCGGTTTCAGTTCCTTCCATTTCCGTGAACAGGCAATAGCCGCGATAGGTATTAATATCAGTGTTGTAATAATACACGAATGAGTCCAATTGATATCGGAGGTCATACCCGAGGGCAGCGTTCGTCATTAGTAATGGTTCGGCTGCCAATACCCGTAATTTATTGCTGCGTTTTAGATAATAGAATTTGAGGGCTTCCGGGTTTTTTAAAGTAAAACTGGCCGCATTAGGTGTGGTTCCTATAAAATGATCCATCAAAAAGCTGCCATATTTTTGCCAGCCATCCTTCACTTCGTTGCTGGAGGTGATGATTACTTCCCCAAGCGCCTTTTCTTCTTTCACCATTTCAATTTCAGGAATTTGCGTATCGCCATGATTAATTCGCATTTCCCTGGTTTTGTAACCAGTATACGTAATGATAAGATCATAGCCGCCTGATTTAAGTTCAAGAGTAAATCCGCCCTGCTTATTGGATGCTGTACCGATAGTAGTATTTTGGCAGAAAACAGATGCGCCCGCAAGAGGCTCCCGGGTTGCTGAATCGATGATCTTTCCTGAAACAGTGTACTGGGCTGATGATAGGCCACAATAAAAAACAGTGATCAGCAGGAATAAAAGCCGGCGATTTCCCATAGAATTGAATTAAGGATAAAGATACTGCCTCCGGCCAAAATATGTACCGTAAAACTGCCGAATGGGTTAGTTTTTAAGAATGAATTGGCAATCACCGGGCCTGTTCCGCATATCTTTTACACGCTGTACTGATGGTTTGTTCGAGGGGGGTAAATGAAAAACCCGGGAATGCCCTTAGGAATTTTTCATTCTCAAAATATGTTTTGCTGTGTGCCACCTTTGCACTTTCTTTTGTCAACAAGGGCTTATGCCCGGTAAGCATGGATTTTATTTTCTCTAACCTCCAGGCCAGATTTATAATAAACGAGGTGGTTTGCCTCGATGCTTTTTTCTTCTTAAAACAATCCGCCATCGTATCCATCAATCGTTTGAACGGCCAGTTGTCACTATTGATAATGAATCGTTCTTCACTAATTTCACTCTCCATTAGCAAAATGGCAGCCCTGGCCACATCTTCCACATCTACAAAACCATTCACACCCGGACTATACCATTTGAACTCGTTATATACGTTTTTAAAAATGGCGGCACTGCCCGAATGCCAATCACCATAGCCGAGTATTGTGCTGGGGTTTAATATTACCGCGTTCAGGCCTTCACTCATTCCCCGCCAAACTTCAAGTTCAGCGCGATACTTGCTTTTGGCATAGTGGGTATTTACTTTGCTTTCTTCCCACTTCTTTTCTTCGTTCACGCTACCTCCATCCGTTTTTCTGCCGAGTGCGGCAATGGAACTTATATGCACGAACCTGCGAATACCTCTTTCAAGTGCAATGTTTACCACATTGGCAGTGCCCTCTACATTCACTTTGTACATTTCCTTTCTATGCCTTTCATGAAATGAAACGATGGCTGCCGAGTGAATGACGGTTTCGGCACCCTCCATGCCATCATCAAGGGAGACTACATCGAGCACATCACCTTCTATCCATTCCACTTTTTCAAATATTTCTTTTGAGATGTAGGATGGCACTTTCCCGCTTCTTCGCAGAGCCCTCACTGAATATCCCTTCTCTACCAGTTGCTTGATGATATAAGCCCCCAGGAAACCCGTACCACCCGTTATGAAGATTTTTCCTGCCAATCTCTAATTTTTTGTGTTGCAAAATTAGGTCATTTGGGTTAGGAGTTAGGTATTAGGGGTTGTTGAGAACCGGGCAATTTAGAATGACCCTATCGGTGATATGGCAGGGTAACCTTTTGGAACCAGGTTTCAACAACCCCTACCTTCTAACTCCTAACTTGAGTTATATTTGTGAAATGAAGTTTTTCTCCGCCATCATCGTTTTTACCGCGTTGATTATCCATTCCTGCAATACGGTTGACCTGTATGAAAAGAGTGTTTCCATTCCCGGGCATAAATGGGAAAATAGTTTCAGGCCTTCATTTGATTTTACCATTAATGATACCACGGCACTTTATAAGGTTTATATGGTACTGCGGCACTCAGAAAAATACAGATACACTAATATTTATGTGAACTTAACTATTCAACCCCCGGGGCAGGATAGTTCGATCAGGATTCGCAGGGATCTGCCATTGGCGACAAATGCCGGGGGATGGTTGGGCACTGGTATGGATGATATTTATGAGCACAGGATATTACTTGGTGATGCCCAGACGTTGAAAGCTGGAACGTATAAGTTCACACTCGAACAGATCATGCGGGAAGATCCTCTTGAACATGTTTTGAATGCAGGAATTCGCGTTGAAAAGCAGCAAAAATAATGTCCATTACAGACGTTAGAAAGAAAAAGTTACGCCGCGCTACCATCCTTTACTGGACCCTGCTCATCTATATCATTGCTGCACTTGTTTGGTGGTTCATTTCGCTGGAGACGCAGAATATCATGATGCGGGATCTTAAAATTGCCGACCTCCGGACTGCTATAGACAGTACTTCGCAGCCTGACGCATATAATGCCAAACTTGCAGAGATCCGTGAATTGCACAAGCGGGAGAGCACCAAATATATTGGTGAAGGCTGTATTTTTCTTCTTCTAATACTCGTTGGTGCATGGTTCGTATACCGCTCGGTGCGCCGGCAATTTTACATTGACCAGCAACAGCAAAATTTCATGATGGCCGTAACGCATGAGTTGAAGACACCCATTTCCGTAATTAAGCTAAATCTTGAGACCCTGCAGCGATATAGTCTTGATGCAGAGAAACAGAAGAAACTGATGCAAGTGATGTTAAAAGAAACCTCGAGACTAAATTTTCTCACTAACAATATTCTTGTAGCTTCTCAACTGGAAGGGGGTGGCTATAAATTTTCAAAGGAAGAGCTGGATATTTCAGATTTATTACGTGATTGTATCCATGATTTTAAAGGCAGGTTTCCTGAACGCATTTTTAATTCGGAGATACAGGGAGGTCTTGATGTAAAGGGTGATTCACTTTTATTGCAAATCCTGATTAATAATTTACTGGAAAATGCGGTGAAATATGCGCCTTCTCAGTCGCCAGTAACCGCTTCACTCAAGCGGGTGAATGATGAGGTGAGGCTACAGGTGATGGATGAAGGCCCCGGAATAAATGAGGAAGAAAAAAAGAGGATTTTCGAGAAGTTCTATCGCACGGGAAGCGAATCTACCCGTAAAACACAGGGAACGGGGCTGGGACTGTATCTTTGCAGGAAGATTGCCCGCGATCACAATGCGGACATTACAGTGACAAACAATGTTCCGCGCGGTAGTATTTTCGCGGTCATTTTTAAGATATGAACGAAGGTAAAAAAACATCCATCTTATTGGTGGAGGATGAAGAAAACCTACACGAGGCTTTAAAGCTCAACCTGGAGCTGGAAGGTTATGACGTTACTTCGGCCTATGACGGGGTTGCCGCCTTAAATGCATTAAGCGCAGAATATTTCGATCTTATCATATTGGATGTAATGCTGCCTGAAATGGACGGCATTAGTGTTGCGGAATCAGTACGCATCAGTAACAACGATGTGCCTATTCTCATCCTAAGCGCGAAAAACACTAGTGCTGACAGGGTATTGGGATTAAAAAAAGGTGCTGACGATTATCTCACCAAGCCTTTTAATCTTGAAGAATTATTGTTGAGGGTACACAAGCTTATTGACAAGAATAAGAAGCTACTTGACAAATCTTCACTGGGAAATAGTTATTCATTTGGCAACAATATCATCGACTTCAAAGCACAGGAAGCTACTACCAAGTCAGGGCAAAAGATCCAGCTGAGCAAAAAGGAGACGATGCTTCTAAAACTTCTCATTGAGAATAAGAATGAGGTGGTACCCAGGGAAAAAATACTCCAGGCGGTTTGGGGATATAACGTTTACCCTACAACGAGGACCATTGATAATTTCATTCTTAATTTCAGGAAATACTTTGAAGAGGATAGCCGGAATCCGAGATATTTTCATTCAGTGAGGGGAGTGGGCTATAAGTATTCTGAGTGATTTGAAATTCGCATTTGGAGGTTGTTAAAAGTCATGGAAACGCTCCTTTATTTCAAGGTAGGGTTCTTCGAATTTTAAACAACCCAATTCCCAAGTCCAAATCCAAATCCCGGATAGACATCTTGTCAGCCGGGAACCGGAAATATTAACCAATCAACCTCATCTGTCTCAGCAACTCCTTCATTCTGAATAGCAGAGTCTTTTTACCAATTGCTGGTTCTGCCTGGGTGAAGCTGGCAATATCGCATTGGCCAAGGAGGTTGAGGAATTCGGAGCTTATTTCTGCCGGTACATTTTTTGTTTCCAACACTTTTGCCAGCCGATCCTTGTTCATTTGGCTACCGCTAATTCCCAGTGTTTTGCCGAGATAGTTCCAGGTACACTTTTGAAGAATCACGTAGAAGCCGGGGTCATTTATACGTAAAGCATCAAATGCTGGCAGAAGTTCATCGTCAACAGAGATCATCGGTTGTTTATTGGCTTCCTGCATAGCAATTTTCGCTTTTAATTTCATGCCTGCTCTATACTGAATAGCAAAGACCAACAAGCCGATCAAAGCCAGACCTAATACCATCCATAGAAGATAAGAAGGTCGACGCTGATTGTTGTTCTTCCCAATTTCTCGAGAAGCCTCTTTTTCTTCATCGGTAATTACAATATCGAGAGACGAGGTGGAAACGGTCTTATAATTATTTGTGTCAGGGTTAAAATAATTAAACGTAATGCCTGGTATATGATACGTGCCTGCCCTGGACGCGACGAAGGGAAATTTAAAAGTTCTCAAACCTTTAAGAGGCGTGTGCGATTTATCTAAAGAGTCTATTACTTCCGGAGAGAATCCTTCTACGCCTTTTGGCCATTCCACGGAAGGAGCCTCCAACTGTATAAAATTTCCTTCACCTTTTAATGTAATGAGCAGGTTGCCTTGTTCGTTGCGCATAATTTTTCCCCGTTCTACTTCCGCATGTATTGTAAAGTTCCCGGTCGCCCCGGTGAAATCAGCAGGTTTGTTTTTTTCCGGCAGGGGAATCACATTTACGGTAATTGGTGTTGTGCTGATGGTATTTTCAAAATTTACAGTATTCGCCTGTGTTGAATGATGCTGGTCAGGAAACACACCTTCTATGATTTTTTGTTCCGTTTTTCTCTTAATGGCACTATTGGAAAATTCAACTTTATTAATTACTTCCATCGGATCGATGATGAACTTGCCCGCCTGGAAGGGATAGAGTTGCACCATCCGGATGGTATGCACGTCAAACAATTTTCCATCTATCACTTCTGTTGCCGAATGCTTATCATTGAGGTTAAGAACGTCATGAACGGTGAAGCCATAGAAGCCGGGGTTCTTTACTATATCAGACCGCGATTCCAGTCGCGAATAAAGTTTGAAGGTGGCCAATACGGGTTCGCCTACGAAGCAATTTCGCTTGTCAACAGTAACTTCAACAAAGAGGTTTTTCTTCATTTTTACATACGGATCTTCACCGGGCTTAAGGAAGTATTCTGATGATTCCTGCCTGTCGCCACGCGTGCTTTTCTGCACATCCTTTTTATCGACAACTTCAACCAGCACATCATTGCTCCGGGTTATTTTACCATTTCGCTTTAAGGAAGCACCCGGAATGGTGATCCAACCCGCTTTTGGTGCAACCAGGGTGTACACTATATTTTTTAGAGGGATGGGTCCATCGTCGCCATAGGTGAAGCCGCCATAGTTATCTGGGCCGCTTATAAGCCGTAATCCTGTAAAGGAAGGAGCAATAAATTCTTCTTCGTTCTCCGTTTCTTGCAGCACGTACTGCACGGCAAAGGATTCTCCTGCAATAACGGGTTGTTGAGAGACGATGGTGCGAAATATATTCTGGGAGTTGGCTGTCCATCCGAGCAAAAGAAGTAACAATATGAATAGATTAATTCGCATCAGGAAAATAAAAATAAGGCAGTAATATGGTTATAAATGCCTGGAAATGGTAAATGGGAAGTTAATAGTTTTGAACGGTCATATGTCTCCCAATTGTGGCCTGAGGATAATATCTTCCACACAGGCGTGGATAGAAAGTTGACTTGAAGTGAAGATCATTTTGGCGATATCGGTGGCTTCCATGAATCGTTCCCTGGGTAAGCCGCTTGCAGCCCAGGAGTCAGTGAACGTGGCACCGGGAAAAACCGAGGTCACTTTTATGTTGTACCTTTTTAATTCATCTCTAAGGTTCATGGAAAAGCCGCGAAGCGCAAATTTGCTGATACTATAGGAACCCCCACCCGGATAGGCTTTCAATCCTGCAATTGACGACATGTTAAAGATATGGCCGCTCTTTCGTTCAATCATTGAGGGAAGAATAGCCCTGGTAAGGTGATAGGCGCTATAAAGATTTGTTTCTATCATTTCTTCGAGTGCTCCATCTTCTTCATCATGCACGCTTGCGCCTGCAAAGCTGCCTGCATTGTTAACCAGGATATCAGGCTTGCCTTGGGCAAGACACCAGATTCCAAATTCAATTGCCTCTTTCTTTTTACTCAGATCAAAAGGTTTGCCTTTAATGGAAGCACCGGGATGTTTATTCAAAAGGTCCTCCACAGCTTTATATAGTTTGGTCTGGGAGAGGGAGGTGAGGTACAGATTATATCCATTGGCGGCAAAGATCTCAGCTATTGCTTTACCTAAACCTCTTGAAGCGCCGGTAATGATTACATTTTTTGTATCCCTTTCTGAAGAATTCGAACTCATGGCGCAGGCTTATTGTTTAATTTGCAGTGTAAAACTATGATAATTGAAAATAATACCGGGGTTATGACAAAAGAGCGATATCAACATCTTTTTTTTGACCTCGACCATACGCTATGGGATTTTGAAGCGAATGCACGTGCCGCATTAAGTGAATTGCATGAAAGCCTCAACCTGGCAGTACGCGGTGTGCATGATTTTGACCTATTTCACAAGAACTACCTTGCTCACAATGATAAGCTTTGGGAGCGGTATCGAAAAGGGTATATCAAGCAGGAAGAATTGCGACTAAAGAGGATGACGCTGGCATTGCTTGATTTCAAAATTGCAGATGAAAAACTAGCCAAAGATCTAAGCACAACGTTTCTTGATTTGTTACCTACCAGGACGTTACTATTTCCAGGTACAATTGAAGTGCTTGATGTATTAGTGGAAAGAAACTACAAGCTACATTTAATCACGAATGGTTTTGAAACCACTCAACGTAGCAAACTCAAATATTCCGGTCTGGAAAAATATTTTATAGAAATCATTACTTCCGAATGTTCAAACAGCCTGAAACCTCAGAGGGAAATATTTGAATTTGCCCTGAACCGAACCAGGGCTGGTGTTTCCGAAAGTATTATGATTGGCGACAGCATAGAGGTGGATATAATAGGTGCGCGCGATGCGGGAATGGACCAGGTATTTGTGAATCACAGCAATTTTACCGGACCTGTTGAGGCAACCTATCATGTGAGAGCCTTAAAGGAGCTGGAAGAGATTTTTGTTTAAGTTGCCAGTATTCAGTTTGTCGATTGTCGGTCTCCAAATTGCCACCAATGGTCAACATAAACGGGAAACGCCTGCGGGAAAAACGAAATTAAAGTTCCGCGATAACAGTAACCCCCCCTTTCGGTTTATCGCCAATCTTCGCTAGAATCTTTGCATTGAGTGGTAGTAACAGATCAACGCGGGAGCCGAATTTAATGAATCCCATTTCTTCACTTTGTTTCACTTTTTGGCCGGCTTTAAGGTAGTTGACTATCCGCTTTGCGAGGGCTCCTGCAATTTGTTTTACCAAAATTTCCGTTTCGTTCTTTTTAAAAACAACGGAGTGCCGCTCATTTTCAGTGGATGATTTGGGATGCCAGGCTACGAGGTATTTACCTTTATGGTATTGGCTATAGGCGACTTCACCGCTTATGGGATTGCGATTAACATGTACGTTCAATGGGCTCATGAAAATGGAAACCTGGATTCGGCGGTCATTGAAATATTCATCGGCTTGTACTTCTTCTATTACGACCACGGTTCCGTCAGCGGGAGCTACAACCGCATTTTCGCGAAGGGTAAGGGCCCTTTTAGGAATTCTGAAGAAGGATATGATAAAGAATAAGAGACCGAGAGTGATTAATACGATGATCCAGCTTAAAATTGGAAAATCGAAACTGAGGAAATAAAATGACAACAGGTTAATGACGCCAACAATAATGACGGTCCATGCAATGGTTGTAGAGCCTTCCTTGTGAATATGCATTCCGGTTAATTAGGATGACAAATATAATGAAATGCCGATGACCGGGTGTCCGAAGCTTGAAGCTAAGTGGTTAATGGTCGATGAGTGCTGGTATAAGACCGATGATGGTTGGCAGATGGTGGTTGGTTTAAGTTGGAAATTCAGTGATAGAATTGGTGGTAGATCATTGCGAGAGACTGGGAATGATGAATTAATAGTATTTAAACAAGATAATTATGCGACGGAGATTGAAATTGGATGTGGATTTTAAATAGGAATAAGGAATGGAGGATGACAGGAGAATTAAATTAAACGAATAATGTGATGAATAATGGACGAATGAAGAGGGCAGCTTCCAATTCCCCAACACCCCCTGCGGGGCCCTCCCTCCCCCGCCTTCCAACCTTCCGTTTTTTTTGCCATGGCAATGACCGTCCAGGACGCTTTCAGCGTCTTTTTTTTTTCAGTCCACTCCCTTTCCTCGCCCGGCTACCGGTTGTTCAGCTAATTTTTCTCTCTCACCATTGGAGCTCCAGATGATCGATCAAAACACAAATCTCCTTTACCGGGAAAACAAAACCATGAGAAAAAAACGATTTCCGGCGTTTTTTTTCACCTGGAATTTCGTGAAAATCTCAGTAAAAAATTGTTCGAGCCTCCCGATGAATAAGTTTCACCTTGTGAGCCTATCGAAAGAGTAGTATCCTTATTATTGGCAATAAAAGCCAAATGCAGGGCACGGCAATCAGCATGGAGTCGAACCTGTCGAGGAACCCTCCATGACCAGGCATCATGGAGCCACTATCCTTAACGCCAGCCATTCTTTTAAGTTTTGATTCAAATAAATCTCCAAACGTTCCTGCAATTGCGGTAATAGCCGAAATGAACAGGAGAAACCAGGTTAACCTCATGCCCGCAATTCCTCCTGCGTTATCGTAAATAACAGGTATTAAAAATGAAACCACAATGATACTTAGGATAATTCCTCCAATCGTACCTTCCCAGGTCTTCTTTGGTGAAATCTTTGAAAGAGGCCGCTTCCCTATAAATGAACCTACAATATATGCCATCGTATCATTTATCCATATGCTGATAATAATTACCAATGGAATAAAATTTGCGGTAAAATCAATGAATAAACCGCGGTGAATTTCCTCAATCCCGCCATAAAGGTCAATCATCATCCCCCAGCTTAATGAAATATACAATAAGCCAAAAGCAGATGCTGACATTTGTTTTAAATTAACGCGGCCCGTTTTGAAAATACCAAAACCCATCAGGATAAAGCCCGCCAATGAAAAGGGAAATGAAATATTTTCTTTAATCCCGTAACCAGAAACGTGTAACTGCTCTCCCGCAAAAAATAACATCATTCCATACCCCATCATCATAAACCCTGCCTTTACATAAGGATGGATTTGTTGCTGGTAAATTTTTTCCATTAACCTTAGAAATTCGAGCCAACATCCAAAGTGAATGACAGAGAAAAGGATGAAAAAACTCCACGCATTCCAGAATAAACCTGCGAGCATAATGGCTGCAAACATTACGGCGGATAGCGCCCTCGTTTTAAAAACCTGTTTATTCAGAGCCATTTATTACACCGTGTTATAATTATCACCTGACTGGCGATGGGTCTTTCCCAACTTGCGAAACCACATGAGCAACACAATCAACACCGGAAGCGCCACGATTCCCCAGTACGTATCACCTCCCTCATTCATTGCTTCCCTGATTGGCGTTCCTTGTTGCGTGGCTACATAAAGAAGGGTGATAGCAAGCGCATTATTAAAGAAATGTGCAATGATGCTTAGCCATAGCTTCCCGGAATAGTGAAACACCAAACCAAGTATTACACCAAGAAAGAACCGTGACAAAAATCCATACCATGAAAAGTGAACCGCAGAGAATATGATGCTTACAATGATGATGGAAAGCCACGGAAGCCTTGTAGAGCGGGTAAGAAAATTCTGCAATCCACCTCTAAATAATGCTTCTTCGCAAAGTGCCGGAAGAAAGGCCATAATGAATAAAGCCAGCAAAAATTCAGAAGTGCTGTCTAAATGCACAATAGCTTCCAGTTGCTCCTGATAGGCATTTTCGAGCTTGTCAAATTCAACCTTCCATGAATCGGGCACCGGGATAAGATTGTTAAAATAGGAAAGTGATCCGGCCACCAGCATCGCACAACCCATGATGAAAATAATCAATAAGACTTGCTGCGGGCGTAATCCTGCCTGGAATCCCAACAACTTAAAAGGCTTCCTGTTCATCAACGCAGCCGTAACAATTGCCGGCAACAGGAAGCCTACAGTAGCGGTAAGTATCTGGTTTACTTTGGCAAAATTACCATACGCCGGATTGCTCATGCCCTCTGCCATTTCCGAAAATGGCCTCCCCGTCATGGCCGTCCAGATGGGTGCACTTATTGAAACTGCAAGAATTAGCGCCGCGATGGTAAATGAGATGAGCATGAAAAAGCCTGCCGTATAAGAAATGCCTTTTGATTGAGAATCATACATGATATCAGCAATTAAAATCGTAAATTTGCAGGCTCAAAATTAATAGACGGCTGGCAGTCTGCATGATTTTATTTGCATGCAGGTAAACCTCCGGCAATCAGTGCGCAATGGTTAAAATAGGCAATATACAATTACCGGATTTTCCCCTTCTCCTTGCACCCATGGAAGATGTGAGTGATCCTCCATTTCGCGCGGTTTGCAAGGATAATGGTGCTGACCTGATGTACACTGAATTTATTTCCTCCGAAGGATTGATAAGAGATGCAATAAAGAGCAGGAAAAAATTAGACATTTTTGATTACGAGCGACCGGTTGGCATCCAGATTTTTGGTGGTGATGAAGAAAGCCTTTCTCTTGCTGCTAAGATCGTAGAAGTAACGAACCCTGACCTGCTGGATATCAACTTTGGTTGTCCCGTAAAAAAGGTCGCACTACGAGGCGCAGGTGCCGGTGTGTTGAAAGATATTGATCTTATGGTGAGGTTGACTGATGCCGTCGTAAAATCAACCAAACTTCCCGTAACCGTTAAAACAAGACTCGGTTGGGACGATAATAGCCGCAACATTGAGGAGGTAGCTGAGCGTTTGCAGGACGTTGGCATCCAGGCGCTCGCGATTCATGGCCGTACGCGCACACAAATGTATAAAGGCGAAGCTGACTGGACGTTGATTGGTAAAGTGAAGAATAATCCCCGTATTAATATCCCGATATTTGGAAATGGTGATATAGATTCTCCTGAAAAGGCGGTTGAGTACAAGAACCGATATGGTGTTGATGGCATTATGATCGGCCGTGCAGCAATTGGCTACCCATGGATCTTCAACGAGATAAAGCATTTTGTAAAGACCGGTGAACACCTGCCCCCACCCTCCATCGCTGACCGGATAGCTGTTTGTCGTAAACACCTTCGCAAATCTGTGGAATGGAAAAATCCCATTGTTGGAATAAATGAAATGCGCAGGCATTATGCTAATTATCTTAGAGGTCTTCCAAATATCAAAGAATTTCGCAATCGTCTTGTAACTCTCAAAGAGGAAGATGAAATAAATGAAGTGCTGAACGAAATTGCAGCCACCTATGCCGGCTTCGAGTTTGAGAAGAGCAGGATTGAATTAGTGAATTACCATGAGAAATGTCCCGTTTAATGGGTCAATTGGTCAATCAGTCAATTTGTCAATGGATTTCTTTTGATTTTTCGGGATATCTCATTGACTCATGACTAAGTTCCTAATTAATTTTGATTTTCATGTTTTTCATGAGGCCATAAATCGAGACCAGCATCCACGCTCCTTCAAGTATCACAAAGGGCAGATAGCCTATCTGGTATGAAGCATAAAGGGCCATGGTAGCCCCAATAATATTCATAACATAATAGAACCGGCCGTTGGGCTGAAGCAACCTGGCAGTATTCAGGAAAAATGCAAGCAGGATGAGGGCAACGCCAATTGTTCCAATAATATCATTGTAAGCCATACGAATTAATTTTTGAGGGCATTCAATACGTCATTGCTCAGGGGTGAAATGGAAGGATCAAAATAATGGGTGAGTTTTCCTTCTTCATTTACAAGATACTTGGAAAAGTTCCAGGTGGGTTGTTGTTCATTCCATCCATTGCGGGTTGAATCAGTCAGCCATTTGTACACCTCATTTTGCCCGGGTGACTTTACAACCGTGGATTTTTTCATCAACGGGAAATCAACGCCAAAATTAACCTTGCAAAACTCTGCAATTTCTTCATCGCTGCCTTTCTCCTGCTCTTTAAAATCATTTGCAGGAAAACCTATTACTACCAGATCATCCGCATTTTCTTTAGCCAGCTTCTGAAGATCCGCATATTGGCCGGTGTAGCCGCATGCGCTGGCCGTATTCACTATCAACACCTTTTTGCCCTTTAATGTTGAAAAACGGAATTCTGTTCCATTGTTGGCGACCGCCTTCAAGTCATAAAAGCTTGTCCTGGGTTCCTTATCTGCTGATAATTCTTTCATATTCTTTCCTGTTATTCTTGTCCACCACATCCATGCCGGGTATACGGCTTTCAACATTTTTTGCCTGTAATTCATGCCTTTTGAATTTCTATTTACTAACTCCACATATCCCAGGAATGCCAGCACGAGAATGCAAATTACAATTGAAGCGCGTTTAATTTTTTTCATTCCTGTTTCACTTTACAAAGCTATTGAAGTAGGAGTTAGCACCGGTATTACCGAATCACCCACTTGAATAATTTGAGCTTTCCTTTAAATGGCGGATATTTTACCGAGGGATCAAACCATGAAGGGGTTTTCATTATTGCTTTCCTATGGCTGAATGTCTCAAATGAATATTTCCCATGGTACCCTCCTGTGCCGCTATTCCCTCTCCCTCCAAAAGGAAGATGATGGTTAGTATAATGCCAACTTGCATTGTTCACGCAGCCTCCACCAAATGAGACCGCTTCCAGCCATTCTTTCTCTTTTTTGTTGCTGGATGTAAACACATAAAATGATAAAGGCTCCGGGTTTGAATTGATGACCTGCAATGCCTCAGTTTTTTCCTTATAACTTATGACGGGAAGAATAGGGCCAAATATTTCTTCTTTCATCAATGGAGACTCAATTACGGGATTTACCACGATAGTTGGCTCTATAAAAAGGGTCTCCGTATTCGTTCTGCCACCATGAGCAATCTCACCATATTTGAGATAATCAGACACCCTTTCGAATTGACGTTGATTGATCATTTTCCCATAGCTATCGCTTACTTCCGGATTAATTCCATAGAACTGTATGATGGAATTTTTCAGCGCATCAATGAACTGTTGTTTTCTCGATTCATGCACAAGCACGTAATCAGGCGCAACACACATTTGACCGGCATTAGAAAATTTAGTGACCGCAATTCGCCGCGCCGCTACTTTAATATCAGCATCACTCTCCACTACCGCGGGACTTTTGCCACCTAATTCGAGTGTTACCGGCACGAGCTGTTCGGCTGCCATCTTGTATACCTGTTTCCCCACCCTGGTACTTCCCGTATAAAAAACATGATCAAACCTGAATGCATTCATCATATTGGGAATTACCGTTGCACCATCGCCTTGCACATACAGGATGTATTCCCTGGGAAAAGTCTCCTCTATTATACTTTTCATGACTTCTCCCGTTGCAGGTGCAAATTCACTTGGCTTAATAACAGCGCAATTACCCGCGGCAATGGCTCCAACCAGCGGATTCATGCAAAGCTGGAACGGGTAATTCCATGGACCGATGATAAGAATTACGCCAAGAGGCTCTCGAATTACCCTGCTCGATGAGGGAAGGTTTACGAGGTTGGTCTTCACTCGTTCGGGTTGCATCCATTGTTTCAGGTTCCTGATTGCGTTCCTTAATTCTGCGAGTACCAGCCCGTTTTCTGTTACCCACGTTTCTTCCCGGCTTCGTTTAAGGTCGTGTAAAAGCGCGTCATAAATAGGTTGTTCATATTTTTCTATTGCCCGTTTCAGCTTCAGTAATTGTTCTTTGCGAAATTGGTAACTCCGGGTGGTACCCGAGTCAAAAAACTTCCTTAACCTGGCTAGTTCGGAATTAAGATCAGTACCGTTCATTTTTGGGATTATTACTAACAAGGTATGAAAAAACACGCGCTTAAGTGTCGCGCCCCTTCTCCTGCAGCCTTAAGCTATTACCGGTACTTGTAGAAAAAAAGCCACAACAACGGGATAGTATGGATAAAAATTTCTTTCTTTCCGCTTAAATAGGAAGTGGACAAATTTTTGCATATTAATAATTACCAAAATCAATCACATGAAATCCAGGATTTACGCGTTTTTCGTAGGTATACTGTTAACGATTACCGTTACCAGTTCTTTTGCAACCAGTATTGAGGATAAACGTCCCAGGAAAGATAGAATAGAGCGGAGAAACGATGCAAATTCAAAGCAAGTAAGAATTGAGCAAATTAAACTACGGGTTGATGAAATAAAGAAGCTGGATAAATCAACACTAACGAAAGCTGAGAGAAAAGACCTGAAAAAAGAACTGAAAGATTTAAGAAAAGAGGCGCGTGCGACTAAGGGAGTCTATCTTTCCGTTGGCGCGATCATCATTATAATTCTGTTGTTGATTCTTATCCTTTAGAGACATTGTGTTTTCAGAAAGTTCCGTTATCCGTAAAAGGTAACTTATCAATTGCCCGTGTAAACCATGGGCAATTGTGTTTTTTGGCACTCCATACATTTTCCGGTTTTCCCCGCTTCCTGCAGGTAAACCGTATTCCCTGCAGACAACTGACAACCGGCAACTGGCATCGGGCATCTTACAAGTAAGCCGCAAAAGCTTTATTCATTAAATTTGCCATATTGACTACCAATAAATTCCATCCGCCTATATTTTTCCTGTTGTCCCTGGTGATTTTTATGCAATCCCCGGTCAGTAGTTTCGCGCAAAAAAGAAAAATTTATCCGCAGAATTATTTTCGATGGCCGCTCAATATCAAACCAGAAATTGTAGCCAACCTTGGCGAACTGCGCAGCAACCACTGGCATATGGGCCTGGATATTCGTACCCAACAACGGCAAAATCTTCGCGTATATGCAGCAGCGGGAGGTTATATTTCAAGAGTCAGCATTAAAAAATTTGGTTTTGGAAGATGTATCGTCATAAATCATCCCAACGGGCTGAGTACTTTATATGCCCATCTTAACGATTTCTTTCCTGAATTGGAGCAATATGTAGAAGCAGAGCAATACCGCCTTGAATCATGGGAAGTGGATCTTCAACTACCCAGGGAAAAGTTTCCCGTCACCAAGGGGCAGTTCATCGCTTATAGTGGTACAACGGGTGGTTCGCAGGGACCGCACGTGCATTTCGAGATTCGAAGCATTGAGACAGATGAATGTCTCAATCCTTTGTTTTTTGGATTACCATTAGTCGATAAGGTAAAGCCCACGCTGCAAAAATTGGCGATCTATGATAGAACGAGCGGTATTTATCAACAACCGACCAGGTACTTCTCGGTTCGAAATACCGCTGATGGTTACATTATTCCCAAGTTACCGGTCATTGAAACCGGATCAGAAAAAGTAAGTTTTGCCATTCAGGCTTTTGATCGTATTAGTGGCTCAAACAACCAGGATGGAATTTATTCAGCACGGTTATTTGTGGATGAAATACCGATAGTCGGCTTTTCCCTCGATAGTATAAGCTATGATGAGACAGGTTTTATGAATGCCCATATTGATTATCGCTATAAATACAACGGCGGCCCTTATTTCCAGCATCTTTCACGATTACCGGGCGATCAGGGCGGCGTTTATCACGAAGAAAATGGAAATGGCGTGATCCACCTGCGTGATACAAATGTTCATCACATACGCATTGAATTGTCTGACACCTATGATCAAAAGGTAGAATTGAATTTTGCCATTCAACGCAAAGAAGAAGGGATTAATAAGAACGAAATTAAATCGAGCGCCCTTTTATTTCAACCGGGAATAGCCAACCATTTGGAAAGAAAGGATTTTGAGTTATTTCTTCCTGAAGAAGCCTTATATGACAGCGTGCGGTCATTTTATTTTAAGGATGTGACCATGAATGCAAACGCAATAACCGGTACTCACCAGGTGAATGATCCTTCCATCCCCGTGCATGGAAACCTGGTGGTTCGTCTGAAGGCAGATAAACCAATTCTCCCGGAATGGAAAGATAGAATCCTTATTCAACGGACATACAGGAATAGTGAACAGGTGAGGAAGGCAGTTTGGGAGAATGATTGGATGTCTGCAAGCTTTGGTGACTTTGGTCACTTCAAAGCGGTTGTTGATTTGGAACCTCCTCAAATAAATGACCCGGGAAAAGGTGACACAGTAGATCTGAGCAGGGTGTCGTCAATCGTTTTCCGACCCACGGATAATTATGATGTTATTACATCCTTTAGAGCGGAACTAAATGGCAAATGGCTGCGATTTACCAATGATAAAGGAAGATCGCACATCTATAAGTTTGACAAGCGCCTTCCATTTGGAACCCATACGCTGAAAGTAAGGGTAGAGGATCTCGCAGGAAATGTGACGGAGAAAACGTGGACTATCAAGCGCTATCCCTACACTCCTCCAAAGAAAAAACCGGTAAGGAAAGGCGGCAAGGCCCCGGTAAGGAAAAAAACACGGAAATAATCATGCATCTTAAAGAAGGCGATAAAGCTCCTTTATTTACAGGAGTTGACCAGGAGGGCAATAATTTCAGCCTGAAAGATCAGAAGGGAAAAAAGATCGTGCTGTATTTTTATCCGGAAGATGATACGCCAACCTGCACTATACAAGCTTGCAACCTTAGGGATAACTATGGGTTATTAAAAGCAAATGGATTCGAAGTGATCGGGGTAAGTCCCGATGATGAGCGCAAGCATCAAAAATTCAGGGAGAAATTTGAACTTCCCTTTACCCTCATTGCAGATCCCTCTCACAACATCCTGAAAAAATATGGTGTGTGGGGTGAGAAGCAGATGTTTGGCCATCATTACATGGGCGTTCACCGTACCACTTTCATTATTGATGAAAAGGGAATAATCAGAAGGATTTTTCTTCGTCCAAAGAATAAGGCGCATGCGGAGGAAATTTTAAAGGTTGAATTATCTTGAGTTAGGGGTCAGAAGTTAGGGATTTGGGTTTGATAAGACCATGAGCTTGAAACGTGGTTCCTGGTTTGGGAAGCGAAGGAACCTGAATCTTGAACGACCTTGAACCATTTAAACGTTAACTTCAAGCAACCCTTCCTATCCTCCTCCCGATTAGTCTGGAAACCAAACTTTCCACGATGAAACTCCTGATTCGATTCGCATTGATTCTATTTCCCTTTGCCGCTTTTTCACAGGATGATACAACAATGAACAACCTGATGGCCGGTACAGATGTTTCCCCTTCAGCGGAAAAGAAACCCGTTAAGATATTCAACAGCCTTAAAGCCATTAACGCCAATACTACTGAAATGGTCGGCAGGGGCAAAATGGACTTCAGGGTCACACATAACTTTGACGATATCGATGGAAAAGGTGGAATATTTGGTCGCTTCCTGGGTCTTGACAACGTAAGGGATGCTAGAATTGCATTTCATTTTGGTTTGTCAGACCGTATCGATCTCAACATTGCAAGGGTAAAAGGCGCAGCTGCCGTAAATAAAATATATGAGGTAGCATTGAAGTTTCTGCTCATGCAGCAATTGGAAAACGATCCAAAACATCCCCTTTCGATGGCACTTTTCCTGAATAACGTGATTGCTACTTCCAAGTCATCTGCCCTTCCAAATTTTGAAAATACTTTTGACGATTTTTCTGATAGAATGAGCCAGGTAATCCAATTGATCATAGCAAGGAAAATGGGGAAGATCAGCCTTCAGCTTAATCCAACCTTCGTTCACACCAATCATGTTATTCTGCATGATGATAATTCAATGTTCGCAATCGGTGGTGCAATCAGGTTTCCAATTACCACCAGCTTTAACATCATCGTTGACTACTTCCATCCCTTCAGGTCAAAATCAAGCAGGGAATTCTATAAAACAGTTGACAACGTATATGATCCTCCGAATGACGTAGTGGTTAATCCCAAACCCATTACTTTTTATGACCCCATTGGTATCAGCTTCGAGGTCACCACTCCGGGGCACGTATTCAACCTTAATTTTACCAATTCCACCGAGATACTCGAAAACAGGTTCATTCCAAGAACCACAACTTCATGGAGCAAAGGTCAATTCAGGTGGGGATTTACAATTGCGAGGAAATTTGTGATTTCTCGAAGAAGGCAATAAACAGGTACGGATCGTGCCCCGTACAATTAGACAGTTAATCAATTATCCAATTGATTTCTCCCACAGTAAATTCCTCTTCCACTTTGTGTTGAAGAATTAATTTACCGGAAGGTGAAATGTCTTTTACAGTGGCTTCAAAAACCCGGTTGTCTTTTTTGAACCTTGCGTTTTCTCCCAATTTGTAGAGGTGAGAGCGGTACTCAGCAAGCAATTCATTCCCCTTGCCTGATTGCAGGGTTTCGAAGGCCTCCAGGATTCCCGTGGCGATTTTTCGTGCCAGGCTGGTTACTTCAAATGTCTTCCCGGTGATTTGTTTTAGTGAAACAGGGTTGGCCAGTTCGGCGGAGAAGTTCGTCTGGTTCACATTAATACCAATACCAGCCACCGTCCATTTCCAATTTGTTCCCTGTACTACGTTCTCAATCAGGATGCCCCCTGCCTTTCTGTCCTGCCAGTAAATGTCGTTCGGCCATTTGATCTTCAAATTATCATCCAGGTATTGCCTTAGACTATGATGTACTGCTACCGCGATGGAAGCGCTGAGTTCGAATTGTTTTTGAACCTGCAGGTTGCCCGGCTGTAGCAGGAGACTAAGGGCAATGTTCTGACCTTTAGCGGTTTTCCAGGTTTTACCCCGCTGTCCCTTGCCTGCAAGTTGTTCGTGTGAAAATACTGCCATACCATGTTGTGCCAAACCTGCATGCGCCTTGCTCAGGGCATAATTATTGGTACTATCCACAGTTTGAAGCTCAATAAATAGCACACGCGGCGGTTTGTCAGGGGAGGGGTATGGCAATTAATTGCTATTTTTGGCAAAGTATAAATTTTTAGGTTACTGGCCATTGAAAAGGCCAGGCCGCGAACTAAGGCAATCACAAAAAACAGATTAAATTATTGGAACAATTAGCATCACTGGCTACCCGAAAGAGGAAAAGTGCGACAAGGTTAACGAAGAGTTCAAAGATCATCAAAACCATAATTGCCGCGATACAAGATAAAAAAGGAGAAAACATAATATCTCTCGATCTGCGAAAAATAGACGAAGCAGTGGCTGATTTCTTTATCATCTGCGAGGCAGGCAACCAACCCCAGATTAAAGCCATTGCAGAAAATGTGGAAGAACAGGTACGCCTCCATTGCAAGGAAAATCCCTACCACCATGAGGGTCTGAAAACATTGCATTGGGTATTGATTGATTATGTGAATGTGGTGGTCCATGTAATGTTACCGGAAAACAGGAAGTTTTATAAGCTTGAAGAAATGTGGAGCGATGCGGCTGCTGAAAACCATGAGGATTAATTGTTAAAGTAAACGGAAGAGACAACTTTTTATCATAATAGTCATTAATTAGCAGGAACGAGATAATATGTCACAGGAACCATCATATAATAAGAACGATAAGAACAATTTGCCGAGATTCGGGAATCGACCCAAAGACGATGACCCCAATAATCCGCCAAAGAAGGGACCCAGGTTTAGCATTTACTGGATCTATGCTATCATCTTCGCGGTATTAATCGGCTTTCAGCTATTCAGCCCCTTTTCGCCCAATACAGCTAAAACAAATTCCCTTGACTTCAAGAAGATGATCGAGAAGGGAGACATAGCCCGGTATGTGATCATTGATAATCGCAAGACGGTAAAAGTTTTTTTGAAAGAAGACAGGGTGGCTGCATATGAAAAGGAATTAGAGAAGGGCATTAACGGAAAGGTGAGCAAGGAAGGACCTCATATGTCATTTAAGATCACCGGGGCTGAAACTTTCCAGAAGGAAATGGATGAATTTTTTAAGCAGAACCAGCAATTGCAGGAAGTGCCGTACACCGTTGAGCCCGAAAGTGACTGGTTTAGCAAATCAATTTCATTCCTGCTGCCTATTCTTCTTTTCGTGGGATTATGGATCTTATTGATGAGGAAAATGGGAGGCGGAGCCGGCGCTGGGGGCGGCCCGGGGGGCATATTCAACATAGGTAAATCAAAGGCGACTCTATTTGATAAAGGCACAAAGGTAAATATCACTTTCGCCGATGTTGCCGGGCTTGATGAAGCCAAGGTGGAGGTTATGGAAATCGTTGACTTTCTCCGCAATCCTAAGAAATACACTTCCCTGGGTGGTAAAATCCCAAAAGGCGCATTGCTGGTAGGCCCTCCGGGAACCGGAAAGACCCTGCTGGCGAAAGCAATGGCCGGTGAAGCGCAAGTGCCATTCTTTAGCCTGAGCGGTTCTGACTTTGTTGAAATGTTCGTGGGCGTAGGCGCAAGCCGTGTAAGAGACCTTTTCAAGCAGGCACGGGAAAAAGCGCCCTGTATCATCTTCATTGATGAAATTGACGCCATCGGCCGTGCCCGCGGAAAGAACGTGATGATGAGCAATGATGAGCGTGAAAGCACGCTGAACCAGTTGCTCGTTGAAATGGACGGCTTTGGAACTGACGTTGGTATCATTGTGCTGGCTGCCACTAACAGGCCTGACGTGCTTGATACCGCCCTTCTTCGCCCGGGTAGGTTTGACAGGCAGATCTCCATTGACAAACCCGATCTGAAAGGGCGAGAAGCCATCTTTAAAGTACACCTTAAACCCATCAAGATATCAAAGACACTTGACATTCATAAATTGGCTGAGCAAACTCCGGGCTTTGCCGGTGCTGACATTGCTAATGTGTGCAATGAAGCCGCATTGATTGCCGCGAGAAAAGGTAAAGACGCAGTGGAAATGGAAGACTTCCAGGATGCGGTTGACCGCGTTATTGGCGGATTGGAGAAAAAGAATAAAATTATTTCTCCTGAAGAAAAGAAAATCATTGCCTACCATGAAGCGGGTCACGCCATTTGCGGATGGTATCTTGAGCATGCATATCCATTGCTAAAAGTAACTATCGTTCCAAGAGGTACGGCCGCCCTTGGCTATGCGCAATACACTCCAAAGGAACAATACCTCTATAATACTGATCAACTCATTGACCAGATTTGCATGACCCTCGGGGGAAGGGCGAGCGAGGATATTTTCTTTGGAAAAATATCTACCGGCGCACAAAACGACCTCCAGCAGATCACCAGGATTGCTTATGCAATGGTAAGCGTGTATGGCATGAATGACAAGGTGGGCAATATCAGCTTCTATGATCCGCAGCAGGAAAATACATTCACTAAGCCTTACTCCGAAGAGACGTCAAGAATGATCGATGAAGAAGTAAGAAAGCTTATCGATGAAGCTTATGAAAAGACGAAGCAATTACTGAGGGACAAGAAAAATGATGTGGAAAAACTTGCAGAAGCATTGCTTGAGCGGGAGGTGCTTTTTCAAAGTGATGTGGAAGCATTAATAGGAAAGCGGCCATTTGAAGAAAAGAAAACGCTTGAAGTGGAAGATGGAAAACCCAGTGAAAACGGGGAAATTTCTGCGGGCGTTCCTCCATACGACAGTGATATCACTAACAAGTCATTGCCATAAGCTCCAAAGTTTTGCCCATGAACGTTTCACCGGCGAAAGAAAATATTCTGAAGAAAATACGGAAGGCGTTGAGTCAGTCAACGCCTCTTCCTTTTCCAAAAAGCGAAGGAAATGAATCAGTATACCATTCACTTGAGCAGGAGATAGAAGTTGAATTCGCCGAACAATTTACTAAGCTACAGGGAAGGTTTATTTTCTGCATAAATGAGCAGGAACTGGCATTTCAGGTATCCAGCCTCATTAAAAAGATGGATTGGAACAAAGTCTATTGTTCAGAAGAAAGACTGGTTCAATCATTCAGCGACCAGCTTGCTGAACGGTTGATCAATACAGACCCCGGTGATGCCGATGCTGCAATTACTGGTTGTGAGTGCCTGGTTGCCCGAACAGGCAGCATCGTATTGAGCGCTGCTTCAGAAAGTGGCAGGGTAGCGAGTGTGTATGCTCCCATTCATATTTGCATTGCTTATACCAGGCAAATGGTGTATGACGTAAGGGATGCGCTGCTGATGCTAAAGGAAAAATACAAAGACAACATGCCCTCACTGGTCACATTCGCCACAGGCCCCAGCCGCACGGCTGACATTGAGAAAACTCTTGTGGTGGGTGTGCACGGACCTAAGGAGGTTTTTGTATTTTTAGTAGAATCTTAAATTTCACAAACAATCATATGGCAAACCAGGTTTTCGAACTATTCGTGTATGGTTCACTTCGCAGCGGGTTTAGAAGCCCGGCATACGAGTACATTAGCAAGCACTTCAATTTTGTGGGTGAAGGAAAGGTGAAAGGCAAGCTGTACGATATGGGGAATTACCCTGCCGCCCGGCCAATTGATGGAGATAGCTTTATCAAAGGGGAATTGTATACTGCCCGGCATCCTTCTGAATTTGACTGGGCCATTGGCCAGCTTGATGATTATGAAGGCATCAACGGAGAAGCTGATGAGGTGAACTTTTACCAGAGAAGATTGGCTGATGTTCACCTTGAGGGAAAGCTTGTGCCTGCATGGATCTACTGGTATATGGGCAATGTAGATGGAAGACCTGAAATTTCTTCCGGCGACCTGCTTGAGTATATTTCAAAAGGAGTTTGATTTTTTCAACAGATAAAAGTTCACCCTGCTCATGAGAATTGGGATACTTTATTATTTCACCTTCCTGGCCACCGCAATGCTTTTATCATCGTGCGAATTTCAATGCAAATTAGGTGCGAAGAGCAAGGATGAATCAACTGTTGAAAAATTGCCCGCACAAAAAGACGGTGCATTGGTGTACAACGACATAAAGGTGGAAACGCATAAGGTGCAATTAAAGAAAGCCTGGCTAATGAAAGAGGAGGGCACCAGGCTGGCTGAAGGGAATTTTGTAGACTTTCCCGCCACGGTTAAATTGATTCTCGAACTTGGGGAAGGCTGGCAACTCAAAGGGCAACGCGTTTTCCTCGGAATTTCCGAGATCATTACTGATGAATACGAAAATGAGTTATTAAATGAGAAGGACCTTTTTGCTAACAACACAGCTGGTTTTACGGAAGAAGATGCAAGAATTGTTGGGATATCCGCCAGCATAAAGTTGAATGAGGACGCTGCTCCAACCTCTTTTAAAGTTTTCTTTAAGGTATGGGACAAAAATAGCGAAGCATATGTTGAAGGAAGTTATTCGCTTTTCTCAAAATGATAAATGCAATTGAACAAGAAGATATATTTTATTTCTGATTTTCACCTGGGAGCACCTGATCATGAAAAAAGCCTGCAGCGGGAAAAGCTAATCGTAAAATTCCTCGAAGAGATCAGGCCTCGTGCTTCCGAGATCTTCATAGTGGGCGATATTTTTGACTTCTGGTATGAGTATAAAAAAGTTGTTCCAAAAGGCTATGTGCGCTTACTCGGGAAATTGGCCGAGTTGACTGATGCTGGCATATCCATTCACTTCTTCGTGGGCAATCACGATATGTGGATGCGGGATTATTTTGAAAAAGAATTAAATATTCCCGTGTATTACGAGCCCAAAGAATTCGAAAGGAATGGAAAGCGTTTCCTGGTTGGCCATGGTGACGGGTTGGGTCCGGGTGATCACGGATATAAACGGTTAAAAAAAATTTTCCGAAATCCTGTTTGTAAATGGCTTTTTGGAATTTTACCACCCGTTGCGGGCATGGGCCTGGCAAATTACCTGAGCCGGCGGAGCCGGGCACAGACGGGTGCTTCTGAGGAGGTGTTCCTGGGTGAAGAAAAGGAGTGGCTTATCATTTATTGTAAGGATCGGTTAAAAAAGGAAAATATCCAGTTTTTCGTGTTTGGGCATAGACACCTTCCCATTGATTATCGTCTTGATAAGGGCAGCCGTTATATCAACCTGGGTGACTGGATCAGGTATAATACATTTGCTGAATTTGATGGAATGACTATGGAATTGAGATCATATACCGGTTACGGCGAGAAAATTATCAGGAACAAATGAGAAAGCTAATCATCTTAATTTGTGTAATGCAGGGAGCGATAAATGCCTTCTCGCAAGTGGATACCATGTTTCGGCGTGTAAACACGATTAAAGGAGACATAGTTGCATTTACAGTTGATAACCTGGATAATATTTACCTGTTAAGCAGTACTAACCAGGTTAAAAAACTAAATCAGAAAGGAGATTCCATAGCCGTTTTCAATGATGTAAAGAATTATGGACAAGCTACACTTATTGATGTTTCGAATCCCCTGAAGGTTCTTTTATACTATCGTGATTTTGGAACGATTGTCGTGCTTGACAGGTTCCTGAACGTGAGGAACACTATTGATCTCAGGAAGCATAACATGCTGCAGGTACAGGCTATAGGCCAGTCATATGATAACAAGATCTGGTTGTATGATGAGGTGGAAAATAAGTTGAAAAAGATTGATGAAGACGGAACGCTCCTCCTTGAAACACCAGATTTCCGGATGCTGTTTGGCGAAGCACCCAGTCCCCAAAAAGTGTTTGACCAGGATTTATATGTCTATCTCTATGATTCCTCCCAGGCCGTATTTGTGTTTGATTATTATGGCACTTTGAAAAATAAGATACTCATACAGGGATGGAACAATTTGAGGTTGAATGGCAACTACATTTTCGGTTCAATGGCGAATTCGTTGTTTAGGTATGACATCAATCGATTCCGTTATGATGAATGGCCCATGCCTGAGGAAATAGCTGGTTCAAGTGCATATAATTTTACGAATTCGAGAGTTTATGCCTTAAAGAACGGGGCCGTTACTGTCTATTCATACAAGTAAGGCAGCGAATTGGAAATTGGGAATTGGGAATTTGGAGAGCTGGAGAGCTGGCAAAGGTAATATCAAATTTTATTAGCTTAACGTTGAACGTTAACCGTTATACGTTATTCGTAATGGAGTTGCGTTAAATATTTTCGTGAATGGATTTTCTTCAACAAGTTTGGCTGGGCAATAAGGTAATGGATTACCTGATTGTGCTGGCCGTGATCCTGTTTGTATTGGGCGTAAAGAAATTTCTTTCACGCATCCTGGCTGGTCTTCTTTTCAAATTACTAAACAGGGTTTGGGCTAATCTTGACCAGAAAGCCTTTACGAGTTTGGTGGTGCAGCCGCTCAGCGTGTTTCTTCTCATTTTGATTTCAGTAATTGCTTTAAACAGGTTGACGTTTCCTGAACAGCTGAATGCGGAGCTCTATAATGTCACCATCCGTGGTATTTTACATGCGGCGGGCTCCATCATCCTCATCATTGCCTTTATCTGGCTGTTATTGCGAATGATTGATTTTATTGCGTCCATCCTTGAGCGAAAGGCAAATCTTACCCCGGGTAACACGGATAACCAGTTGGTTGTTTTCTTTCGGGATTTCTTCAAAGTGATCATTGCCATCATAGGCATTCTCATGATTTTCAAATTTGCGTTTGGTTTTGCCATTAGCACCATGCTCACGGGTTTAAGCATCATTGGAGCCGCTATTGCATTGGCATTGAGAGAGAGCCTGGAGAATCTTATCGCCTCCTTCATCATATTTTTCGATAAGCCGTTTACAGTTGGCGACCTCGTGAAGGTTCAGCACGTTACAGGAACCATCGAACGCATCGGCCTGCGAAGTACCCGTATTCGTACCGACCAGAAAACCTATGTGAGTGTGCCCAATAAGCAAATGGTTGACAGCATTCTTGATAATCTGTCCCTACGCACCCAGTTAAAAGGTGAATTAAGATTGCAGATTTCACTTTCTACCAGCTCTGTGCATCTGAAAGACTTTGTGGAGGGAATAAAAAAAATCCTGGCTCAAAAGGGTATCGAAAGTGCTACGGTCTCTATAACTGATATTGCCGCGAATGCGTTCCTGGTGAACGGCGACTATTTCACAAGGCCCGTAACCCACGCTGAATACCTGGCTATTAAAGAAAATGTGAACCTCGAGGTGCTGAAATTGATGGAAGCCATGAACATCGAGCTTTCAGGCACCACTACGGGTATCAGGATTGAAGGCGAATTATTCAGCCAGAAAACCGGCTCTGACGATCTCACCTAGTTCTTTGTCGAACATTCCATATTTTCCATATTCCACCACCCGTCCCAGTTCCTTACCATTTTTCCAAACAATAATGGTAGGAACAAGTTTCACATCAAGCGCCTCTGCAAGATGGCTGAGCGTTTTCTTATTCCTGTCAGCAGCGATAAGGACCACCTTATCATTAGAAAAACCTGCCGCATCCAGAAAGGTAAATAGTTTGGGAATGATAAAGTGTGAATCATGGCACCAGGTGCCCATGAAAACCATGAGTTCAATTGAATCACGATGGGTTCTAATGGTTTCAAGGCCTTCTGCATTCGGCGTATAGGCCTTCGTATTCTCCATGAACCATTTTGACATGGAGGTATCTGACATTAGCACCTGCCTTGAAATTATACCTTTAAAATATTTACCTTCTTCGACATCAGGAACTACTTCATATTGGTGTTGTGCAAAAGCGTGGCTACCTGCTGTAAGCAATAACAAAATCCAGAGGGTCATTTTCTTCATGGTTGCAAAATTAAAATGTAGGATGAGGGAGAAAGTGTTAAAGTTGCACGCTCGATGGCCATTGTTCGATGATTGTTCATCGTTGATCCTGTTGGCTTATCAGATCAGTGATAACTTTGCCCATTCACAATTTTGTTTTTCATCACTCGTCAGCTTGTCAGCTCAGCTCGTCAACTCGTCAGCTTGTAGCCTAAGATTTCCTAAAAGACTACCATGTAATCATCACTGATGTTTTTTCCCCGGTTTTTCGCGAGGAAAATACTTTTAAGTATTGTGTTTTTCCCCATGTTTCACTTTCCGGCGATTGTACCTTTAACTTGTTAAAATATAAAACAGGTTTGGAGGCAGTTGCCTAACCTGTTGCCCGGTGACGAAAGTCGCAAGGGGGACTGGCGAGCAGGTGGGTGGGGGTGGGGCGTAAAAGTTTGCGGCTTCGGCGAAGCCCTGCGTGGTCGTTTAAACGTTTAAGTATGACATCAACGCTGGGTAGTCATTTGTGAAGTTTTAGTTTAAGAGTTGACTGGCTGACCAGTTGATGAAAAACGATTTGGAATGGGCAAGAGCTATCAATCATCCGATAGCCCTCGGATAACGAACATCAAACATCGGATAAGGACATGAAGGCCTCGCACATCGGCCATCGAACATCGAACAACGACCTTGAAG
>Ga0196972_1000144_pt1 | contig 58405 bp, 50 predicted proteins | sample S1v_2013CmetaG_FD_148618 | JGI IMG/M metagenome (GOLD analysis project Ga0196972, IMG submission 148618) | Soil microbial communities from Anza Borrego desert, Southern California, United States - S1+v_20-13C | ecosystem: Environmental > Terrestrial > Soil > Desert | place: USA: California...
ATGGGGACGCGCCGCCCATGACTGGAAGACGGCCATGAATCAATTTGCTATCCTGTACGCGGATCGATTCGTTCGACCATCCGTGTAAATATCAACCCGCCTTGAACACGGAAATTCTGACAGTCCCGTTCGGCGGTGCGCAAGCGTGGCTGGATTCGTCAAATTGAGCGGCCAAGTCACGCCTTCATCTCTTACACACCATACGCACATTACAAATGTGCCGGGAACCCGCATGAATCCTCGATTCCGGTGTATTACAACGCCCCCAATCTGTAATACAACGCGCGCCAAGTGACTGATTGGATTGAGAAAAATCCGTATACAAGCGTAATACACGCGCGGCGCTGTTCCGATTCCAAAAGAGAAGACCATCCCCAACCCCTTAGCCGCTAAGGGGGCGAATTTATAAACGGTTTATAAAACTAAAACGCGGGGCTACTGCCTGGCCTGGGCCAGCACGGTATCGAGCATCTCGAGCACGAAGCGCTGCTTGGCCCTGGGCAATTCGCTGATGCGTTCGATGCTGCGCTCCAGTTGCGACGCCCGGCCGCGCTTGCCGGCCATGCGCGGCGTCTCGCCGAACAATTCCTCCAGCGACACCGACAAGGTGCGCGCCACGATCGGCAGGGACGACACCTGAATGCGGCGCCGGCCGACCTCGTAAGCCTGGATGGTTTGCTGGGACACGCCCAGGATCTCGGCCAACTGGACTTGCGTGATGCCGCGCTCCTTGCGCAGGTTGGCGATGCGCTCGCCCAGTTGAATAAAAAAATCCCGCTCTTCGTCGCTGATGGCCATGGCTGCTGTGGGTGCGTGGTGCATGAAGACAGCCATAAAGATAACCCCCGTTTTACAGTGCGTTGTTGCGTATACTACTTTAAGTAGTATACTGCGGACGAATTATTTTTACGTTTACCCCCTTGACAGGTTTTTTACGAAAGGCCGGAAACCATGCCCCGCATCCCCGACAGCGACATCGAGCGGCTAAAGAATGAGATCGCGGTCGAGCGGCTGGTCGCATCGGCCGGCATTGCCTTGAAGAAGTCCGGCAAGGATTTGCTCGGCACGTGCCCGTTCCACGAGGACAGCGAGCCGAGCTTGGTGGTGACGCCTTCGAAGAACCTGTGGCATTGCTTCGGCTGTCAGATCGGCGGCGGGCCGATCGACTGGGTGATGAAAAAGAACGGCGTGTCGTTCCGGCACGCGGTCGAGCTGCTGCGCGAGGGGATTTCCTCTTTAGCCGCCGAGCCGGTCAAGCGCACCACGGTGCGCAAGCTCGATGCGCCGGTGGCGCTCGACGCCGATGACCAGGTGCTCTTGAACCAGACGATCGACTACTACCATGCGACCTTGAAGCAGTCGCCGGAAGCATTGGCATATTTGCAGGCGCGCGGCCTCGATCATCCCGAGCTGATCGACACCTTCCGGCTCGGCTTCGCGAACAGGACGCTGGGCCTGCGCCTGCCGGCCAAGACGCGCGTGGCCGGGGCCGAGATCCGCGCGCGCCTGCAACGGATCGGCATCTATCGCGACAGCGGCCACGAGCACTTCAACGGTTCCTTGATCGTGCCGGTGATCGACGCGCGCGGCGACGTGACGGAGGTCTACGGCCGCAAGATCACGGAAGGATTGCGCAAGGGGACACCGTCGCACTTGTACCTGCCCGGCCCGCATCGCGGCGTGTGGAACGTCGAGGCATTGGTCGCCTCGAAAGAGATCATCCTGTGCGAAGCGCTGATCGATGCGATGACGTTCTGGTGCGCTGGCTATCGCAACGTGACGGCCGCCTACGGTGTCGAGGGATTTACGGATGACCACCTGGCTGCGTTCAAGCAGCACGCTACCTCCCGCGTGTTGATCGCCTACGACCGTGACGATGCCGGTGAACGCGCCGCTGCTAAGCTAGCCGAGCGGCTGATGATGGAAGGCATCGAGTGCTACCGCATCCAGTTCCCCAAGGGCATGGATGCGAACGCATACGCATTGAAGGTACAGCCGGCGGCCCACAGTCTGGGCATGGCAATCCGCAAGGCCGTATGGCTAGGAAAAGGCCCGGCCCCCGAGAGAGCGCCGCTGCCTGCGAGTCCATCGCCTGCGCCGCTTCCTTTAGCCGCCGAGCCACCCGTCGTGCCGCCGCCGGCGGTCGAGGTGACGCTGCCGCCCGTGCCGCTGCCGGCGTCTCCCTTGCCGCCGGCCCCGGAGGCCGAGCCGGCCGCCGAGGTTCGCGACAACGAAGTCGTACTCGCGTTCGGCGAACGGCGCTACCGTGTGCGCGGCTTGCCGAAGAACCTCGCTTACGACATGCTCAAGGTCAACGTGTTGGCGTCGGTCGGCGACGCGTTCCACGTCGATACCTTCGACCTCTACCATGCCCGTGCGCGGCAGCACTACATCGCGCAGGCGGCCATCGAATTGCGCCTGCCGGAAGACACGATCAAGGCCGATCTCGGCCGCGTGCTGTTGAAGCTTGAAGCCTTGCAGGAAGAACGGATCCAGTCGGCATTGATGCCGAAGACGCCGGAGCCGGTGGACATGGACGCGGCCGAGCGCGAGGCTGCGCTGGTGCTGTTGCAGTCGCCCGACTTGCTGGCGCGGATCGCCGCCGACTTCGACGCCTGCGGGCTGGTCGGGGAAGCCACCAACAAACTGGTGGGCTACTTGGCGGCGACGAGCCGCCGCCTCGATGCGCCCTTGGCCGTCGTGGTTCAGTCGTCGAGCGCGGCCGGGAAAAGTTCATTGATGGAAGCGGTGCTGGCGCTGATGCCCGAGGAAGAGCGCATCAAGTACAGCGCCATGACCGGGCAAAGCCTGTTCTACATGGGCGAGACGAACCTGAAACACAAGATCCTTGCCATCGTCGAGGAAGAGGGAGCTTCCCGCGCTGCGTATGCGTTGAAGTTGTTGCAGTCGGAAGGCGAGCTGACGATCGCATCGACCGGCAGCGACCCCAAGACCGGCAACCTGGTCACACAGGAATACCGCGTCGAAGGGCCGGTGATGATCTTCCTGACGACCACCGCGATCGACATCGACGAAGAGCTGATGAACCGGTGTCTGGTGCTGACGGTCGATGAAGACCGCGAGCAGACGCGCGCAATCCACCGCTTGCAGCGCGAGAAGCGCACGCTGCAAGGGCTCGTGAAGAAAGAACACAAACAACGCATCCTGACCCTGCATCGCAATGCGCAGCGCCTGTTGCGCAAGCTGGCCGTGGTCAACCCGTATGCCGACCAGTTGACGTTCCTCGACGACCGCACGCGCACGCGGCGCGACCATGAAAAGTATCTGACGCTGATTGATACGATCGCGCTCTTGCATCAGTTCCAGCGACCGATCAAGACTGCGACGGTGGGCGGCAAGACGATCGAGTACATTGAAGCCACGCTCGACGACATCGCGGCGGCCAACCGTCTCGCGCATGACGTGCTCGGCAGGAGCCTGGACGAGCTGCCGCCGCAAACGCGCCGGGTGCTCGCGGCCGTGCATCGCTGGGTCGAGGACATCGCCGCCGAGCGGAAGATGCGCCGGCAAGACATCCGTTTTACGCGCAGTGACGTGCGTCGCGTGACGGGCCTGTCCGACACGCAATGCCGCATCCACGTCGAGCGTCTGATCGCGATGGAATACGTGCTCGTGCATCGCGGCGCGCGCGGCCAGTCGTTCGAATACGAGCTGCTGTACGACGGCCAGGGCGGCGACGGCGCGCCGTTCGTGGCCGGACTGATCGATATCGCGGCGCTGCAAGGCGCGACTACGACGGCGAGTTCGCGGGGGCAAACAGGGGAGATCGCGGGGCCATTGCGCCCCCATCACGGTGCCAACGTGGCCCCATCGCCGACCGGAGCATCGCCGCAAGAGCCAGCATCTGTGCGGCCTCTGGATGAATCGAGCCGTTCCGGCGAGGTAACGCATATCCTAACGCCGCACGGCCAAGCCGCATCGTACCCGCATCCCGCCCTGGTCTGATGCGATGGCACGCAAAGGAGAATACGGCATCCGCCAGAAGCAGCGGACGCTGCGCAGAAAGCCGCGGCAGCCGGTGCGCGAGCGGGCGCTTGATCCGGCCGCCGCCAACCTGTTGCGCGCCTATCAACGCGCCTTCCTCGACTGGACCGTAACCGTGGGTCTGTCGGCGCAGACCGCCAAGATCCGCCAGCGCGCGCTCGACAGCTTCATCCTCTGGTGCGACGAGCGCGGCCTGCAGCGGCCGCACGACATCACGCGCCCGATCCTGCAGCGCTACCAAAGCCACCTGTACCACTACCGCAAGGCCAACGGTCAGCCGCTCTCGTTCAGCACGCAAAGCACGATGCTCTTGCCCCTCGTTGCGTTCTTCAAGTGGTGCGTGCGCGAGAACCACATCCTGCACAACCCGGCCTCGGAGCTGGTGCTGCCGAAGCAGCCGCGCCAGTTGCCCAAGCATGTGCTGAGCGTGGCCGAGGTCGAAACGATCCTGAACCAGGCCGACATCGAGACGCCATCGGGCATCCGCAACCGCGCGATGCTGGAGACGCTGTACAGCACCGGTATCCGTCGATCCGAACTGATCAATCTGACACTGTACGACGTCGACACCGAGCGCGGCACGCTGATGGTGCGGCAGGGCAAAGGGCGCAAGGACCGCCTGATTCCGATTGGCGCGCGTGCCTGTGCCTGGATCGCGCGCTACGTGCAAGAGGTACGACCCCTGTTCATCGTGACGCAAGAGCGAGGGCCGCTGTTCGTGACCGACTACGGCGAAGCGTTCGAGAAGAACCGGCTGTCGGACATGGTTAAGCGCCACATGCAGTGGGCCGGGTTCAAGAGCGGGGGATGCCATGCGTTCCGGCATGCGATGGCGACCCACATGCTGGAGAACGGGGCGGACATCAGGTTCATTCAGGCGATCCTCGGACACTCGGAACTCTCGACCACGCAGATCTACACGCATGTGGCGATCGGCAAGTTGAAGGCGGTGCACGACTTGACCCATCCGGCGCGATTGCAGCCCCGTAGCGCCGTGCAAGGCGAATCGGCAGGGGAGGTGCTGGCCGCCACGCGCGACGCGCTCCTGGCGGATCTGGCGGCCGACGCCGACGACTGACGCGCTTCCCACGCTGTTGCTACCGAACCGTACATGGGCTGATTGACGGCAGGCTGTACGGAAGTGTTGACGGCTGCATTGACGGATCTGTTGACGGAAAAGCCTCCAAACTGGCGGACAGGATGCCAGATGTACGGACAACACGCGTATTGCCCGCCCATCTGGATGACCTCAGGGCGCAGCCCCGAGACCCCCGATTACTTGCCAAACACCTACCTTGCTGCTCATGCGGACTGGAACTCGGCGACCGCGAATTTGCATCAGCCGGCATCGATTTATTACGATGTCTGTAAAGGCTGGCAAGGGTCGAATAGCTCCAAGCCACTTACAGTGAAGCGGGTAACCCAACCACGGCAGGAGGACAGGATGCGCATCATTACCAAACGCTGGCCGTTCGAGATCGATCCGCGCGCGTTGAGCGCGGCCGTGATCACGCTGATGCTCTTGCTACGATGAGGTGGCATGCACGCCGCCGAGCGGTCCCGCAAACATGCCCCTTGCGCGAGTGGCATGCGGCCTGCAAAATCGCGTCTAGGAAAAATTTGCAAGGAAACGAGGGGGTAAGCCTGCGCGCGGGCGTGCTAGGTCGTTGATCCGTCTAGGGAAAATGCGTTCGGTTACGACGGAAGTGTGTCAGGGCCAACACATTATAACTACTATCGAGATTACGACCCGGCAGCAGGTAGATATGTGCAGTCGGACCCGATTGGCTTGGAGGGGGGCATTAATACCTATGCCTATGTTGGCGGAAATCCGATTAGCTACGACGATCCACTCGGCTTATGTCCGTTTTGCCCCGCTATCCCGTGGATAGCTGCCGCTGTAGCTACAGGGATGACAGCCAAGCAGTGCTCGGATGGTGTATCCGATTATCATGCGGGAACTAAGAATGGGTCTGATTACGGCAAAAACAAAAATGATGCTATAGATTGCATGATGAATCCACGTCTTTGCAAAAAGGGTAAAACTGCACAAGATATGGCTGATGCAAGTGAAAAAGCAAGACGAGACAATATAAAGAATGCTACAGATGCGACAAAAAATTTAGGCATGTCCGTTCCCGGGACTACTTGGCAGGGTCCGGTTCCTACAAGTGTTGGGGATGTTGCAGCCGATATAGTTCCGAATACTATGGGGCCATAATGAAGAAAAAACAAATACTAATAACTGTTATGTTGATTGTTTTAACAGTTATTGTCTCAACTCCAAGCTTTAAAGACGAAATGTCTTATCGTTATTTACGAGTTGCAAATGGAGTAACAATGAACTTTGGTGGACAATGTTTTGTCATTCCAGATAAGTGGATTATTGACTCAGTCGAGACGCGTCATAAAAAGCGTATTTATAATTTGCGTACAAAACAAGGTGGTGCATATATTTCTTCGTCGGTCATGCAAACAGACCCAGCTTTTTCTCCTCATCCTGATAATTTAAATTCAATTAAGTTTCAAAACAAAGAATTTACAATATATGAATTGACGGCACTCGGAAAAAGTAACGAAGTAAGATATTGGTCGTCTATTACTGATCATCAGTTACTAATTCTTGGGACCTCAGTAGACGCCTTGAAAAATATTTCGCCATTATTTAAGCGAATCAGTTGTTAAGTGCCTGATCAGTGTCTTTTCAACAGGAGCGACAGAAATGCGAGCGCGATGAATTGCTCACTCGTATTGCCCCGTCCGGTTGTTCGGGACACTTTCCTTGATTGTTTCGGAGGTACTTTTTTTGCAAAAGGTGCCTTCGTTTTCCCTTCCGACGGAATCATTCATCACATCAATCATGCGTTGCTGTGATCTGCTTGCCTAAAAAATAAGCAATCTCTTCCCGATAGGCGTGCGTTTCCCCGAACGTTCCGTCCATGCCTCCAGTGGCGTCAAGCCGCGCAAATGCTGATGCGGCCGCACGGCGTTGTACCAGAATTGGAATTCGACCATCGCCTGCTGCAGGTAAAGCGATCGGAGAGCTTTTCCCCGGCGAGGTTCCTGTTGGTGAAAAAGGAAAGGTAGATAGACTGTGGCCGTAATGGAAAAAAAGAAAATACTTCAATATGCTGCCGCTGTTATATTTTGTGCAGTAGCAATTTGGATTGGATTAAATTCCAAGGTTGCGATGGCGTTTATTTGGCATGTATGGCACGGACGGCATTTGCACTGGAATGGAGTAGACGTTGAACTAAGTAATCGTCAGTATTTCGCACCTTCAAGCGATAAGCAGGCAGAGCTATTTATTGGTGATTGGAAGTCAAGAGACGCAACTATCGTGCTTCATCGCGGTAATCGGACTAGAGAATTTCAGAAATTTTTTGTGACAGATTTTTGTCGGCTAGGCGAATGTCAGCAGATGAACGAACAGTCGTACATGGTCAACAAACGTAGGGTTGACACTTTTTCGTTCACAAAGCGAATCGTTGACTCTGAGCAGCAGATGTTTCATCAATATTTAGTGATTAGTGACGCAAATATTTGGATCGAATTTTTCGGAAATCAGAATAGATACGCTGATCATAAATCTATGATCGATTCCCTTGTCCAAAAGATAGCAAAGCAAGAATAAGCTGCCTCGTTGCTGCCCCGGCCGCTTGTTCGAAACAATGCTCACGGCCGCGTCGAGGGCCGTAGGTTGGATAAGCGAAGCGCCATCCGACGCCTGTTCCGTAAAGTATCTTCCTTCCTGAATAAAAAGCCTCCTCGCTCCGGCAGCCCGGATATCGAGAAGGTTTCTCTTTTAGCCGCCGAGAAGTGGCGTTGCGCTATTCGGTGGTGATGACCAGGCACCCCAGCATGATGCGCACCCGGACGTGGGATTGCGGCACAAAGCCCGCCTGTTCCAGCCACAAGCCGCGCAACCGGATCCAGGGCAGCCGCGGATGGGGTTGCAGGTAAAGCTGCACGGTCAAGAACCGCTCGTGCTCGTGGATCGGGATGATCCAGCTTTTCCTTCAGCGTGCCGAATAGACGCTTGATCCTGCCGTTTTGCCACGGCATGCCGGGTTGGCTGAATCGGTGTCGGACGCTCAATAAGGCCAAGCTCCAGCGGAACAGGCGTGAACGGAAGATTGCCTCGTTGTCCGTCTTCAACGTTTGCGGCGGGCCGAACATTTCCACCGCTATCAACAAAGCCTTGAGTACCGTGATGGCACGTTTGTCCGGCAACGGCTGCATGCATAACGCGAGCCGGCTACCGTGATCGATGATGCCGAGAGTCGGATGCAGATTTCTCGCCGCATCGACCTTGCCGGTTATCCCGACATTTTCGACGAACTGCGCAAAGAGAACGTGGACTTCATCGACTTGCTGAGTCATTTTCGGGCGCGACTCGACTCCACGGTCGATTTGTATAACCCGAACGATACGCATCTCAGCGTTCAGGGTTATTTGGCGATGGCGGAGAAGGTAGCGGACGGGTCGCGCTGACGCCTTCCGAGGACGCGTGCCTATGCCGAGGCATGCGTTCCGCCAGCACTTCATAGCGCACGCCGCCGCGCTGCATGACCGATTGCACCAGCACGATCCGCTCGGCATGCCAGACGATCGGATCGAATGAAACATCGCGCGGCGGATCGGCGTCGCGCGCGAGGGTGACGTGCGGCTTGAAATCGGTGCGGCGGTCGAATGCCACGCCGTTCGCGATCAGGGCGTCGGCGAGCGCCCCTGCCAAGGCGCGCAAGGCGCCGGGAACGGCGTGCATGCCGGCCCAGGCGATGCGCTTCTTGGGAAAATAGCCGAGCCGGTCGAGGGGCAGCATGATTTCGTCGCGCGGCAGGCCGTCGAGAATTGCGCCGAGAGCCGGCAGGGAATCGGCCGGCTGTTCGCCGAGGAAGGCGAGCGTGATATGCAGGTTCTCGTAGGCCGTAAGCTTGCCGTCGACGTGCGCCTGCAACGCCGCCAGCCGTTCGCGCACGGCGTCGTCCGGCCACAGCGCATAGAACAGCCGCAGCGACCGCTCCGCGCTGCCGCCGCAGCTTTGGCCCAGGTTCGCATCCACGGCGTTTCAGCCCCCTGGATTATGACTTGCCGAGCGATTCGTTCAACTGCTGCGTCACGCGCACGAAGGTGGTGCGCTTGGTCAATTCCTTGAGCTTGTGCGCACCGACATAGGTGCACGCCGAACGCACGCCGCCGAGAATATCCTGCAGCGTGTCGGCGACAGGGCCGCGGTATTCCACCAGCACTTCCTTGCCTTCGCTGGCCCGGTATTGGGCGACGCCGCCGGCATACTTTTCCATCGCCGTGCGGCTGCTCATGCCGTAGAAGCGCTTGTAGCGCTTGCCGTCGCGCTCGACCAGGTCGCCCGCGCATTCCTCGTGGCCGGCCAGCATGCCGCCGAGCATGATGAAATCGGCGCCGCCGCCGAAAGCCTTCGCCAGGTCGCCCGGCACCACGCAGCCGCCGTCGGCGCAGATCTGGCCGCCGAGACCGTGGGCCGCGTCCGCGCATTCGATCACGGCTGACAGCTGCGGATAGCCGACGCCCGTCATCTTGCGCGTGGTGCAGACCGAGCCGGGGCCGATGCCGACCTTGACGATGTCGGCGCCGGCGAGGATCAATTCTTCCGTCATGTCGCCGGTGACCACGTTGCCGGCCATGATTGTCAGGTGCGGGAAGGCGTTGCGCACCTTCTTTACGAAATTGACGAAGCCTTCCGTATAGCCGTTGGCGACATCGATGCAGATGTACTTGATGGCGTCGCTGGCGCGCGCCATGACGGCGGCGAATTTCTCGTAGTCGGCCTTGCCGATGCCCATCGAGTAGAAGGCGGTCGAAGAACTCAGGCCGTCGTCCTGCAGCGAATGGAAGAAGGCGACCAGGTCGTCCTCGGAATAATGCTTGTGCAAGGCCGTGGACAAGCCGTGCCGGCCGAGCGCGCGCGCCATCTCGAAGGTGCCGGTGGTATCCATGTTGGCGGCGATGACGGGAATGCCGTGGTATTTCTGACGCGAATTGTGGAAGATGAATTCGCGGCTGATGTCGACTTCGGCGCGCGAAGTCAGCGTCGAACGTTTCGGGCGGATCAGTACATCCTTGAAGTCGAGCTTGATCGATTCTTCGATATGCATGGCGCAGTTCCATCGTGAGAGAGACAGATTCCGGACGAACGCCAGCCTTGGCGACCGTCCGGGCCATTCGTTATGACAACACGGGACGCGCGCGGTTTGCGTCCTTGCCTGCTTATAACACTTATATCCGCCCCGGTATGGATCAATGACAAAGCCCGGAGCCGCGGTCGGTGAAGCCGCCCTTGTCGACCGGCAGGAATTCCCATTCGTAGCCGTTGTCGCGCAGCGTCAAGCGCAGCACGCCGTGGTTCGAATTGTCGACGCTTTCGCTGTTCCATTTGCGCAAGCCGAACGGCGTCAGCTTGGCGCCGCCCGTGCCGACGACGAATTGGCGGATGCCGCGCGCATCGTCGCGCCGGCCGTAGGCGTCCTGCGGCACGAAGCGCTCGTAGTCGTGATCGTGCGACGCCAGGATGACGTCGGCGCCGGCCGCCTCCAACGCCAGCCACAGGTCGCGCAAGCGCTCGTTGTTGCCGTGGCCGCCGGAACTGAACATGGGGTGGTGCAAATAGGCCAGCGTGCAGTGCGCCGGGTGCGCCGCGAGATCGGCCTTCAGCCAGGCCAGTTGCCGCTGCTGCTCCGGCCCCTGCAGATAGCTGTTGAGCGACACGATGTGCCAGGTGCCGAGCTCGAAGCTGTAATATCCGCGCCGACCGGGTCCTGCCCGGTCGCCGAAATAGTTGTAGTAGCCGGCGGCGGCCGGCGAATAGTACTCGTGGTTGCCGGGCGAGGGATAGGTGCGGTCCTTGAAGCGGCCCCAGGTCGGGTCGTAGCAATTCACGAATTCGTCGATCAGGCCGATCGGATAGGTATGGTCGCCGAGCGTGAGGACGGCGGCGGTCGGGTCTTGCGCCAGGGCGGCGGCGATCAGGTCCGCCGTCCTGGCGGCGCCGCTGTCTTCGGGCCTCGCCTTGCGGCAGTCGGCGATATCGCCGGCGGCATAGATCGTCACGCCTGCGCCGGTGAGCGGAACGGCCGGCGAGGTGACGGACGATTGCGCATGGCAGCCGCCGATCGCCATGGCGACGGCAAGCAGGAAGCCCCGGGAGGGTGAAACGGAAAATCGCATGAATTTCATGTGCGCGCCGGTGCCGAGGGCCCGGCCAGGGTGTTCGAAGAAGACCTTATTGTAGAAGCTTACGCCCCGCTGTTCTTGACGGCATGCAAGGGCAGCGGGAGGCGTTTGCGCGGGAGGGAATCTCGCTGCGCGGCTCAAACCGCCTGCGGCCACTCCTGGCAAAATCGCAACAGGCGTTCCAGGTTGGGAGACAGCATTTTGCGGCGGCCGCGGATGGTGTAGAAACGGCGCCGCAGCGGCGGCAGCGTGGTCTTCAGTTCGACCAGCTTGCCCGACTCGATCAGGTCGCGCACCACCCAGCGCGACAGGCAGGCGATCCCGAGCCCTTCCGCGGCGGCGTACTTGATCGCTTCCGAGTTGCTGAATTCGCCGGCCGGACGCAGATGATGGAGATGGGAGATCAGCGCATGCTCGACCGCCTCGCGCGTTCCCGAGCCCGGTTCCCGCAACAGCCATTCGGCTTCGCGCAAGGCCTTGGCCGTGATTCTCCCGCCGTCCCGCGCGGCCAGCGGATGCGCCGGCGCGCAGGCGATGATCAACTCGTCGGCGAGCCACGGTTCCACCTGCAGCTCCGGCTCGTGGCACGGTCCTTCGATGAAGCCGATATCGACGTCGTAATTCGCGACGGCGGCGACGATGTCGGCGGTATTGGCGATCGTCGCCCGCATCGGCGCGTCGCCGAAGCGGGCGCGATAGGCGGCCAGCAGGGCCGGCAGCAGGTAACTGCCGATCGTGGTCGACGCGCCGATGCGCAGGCCGGCGGCGGAAGCGGGCGCCGCCTGCGCGAACTGGCGTTCGATGCTGCGCGCCGCATCGATCGTCTGCCGTGCCTGCGGCAGCAGCAGGCGGCCGTTATCGTTCAGCAGCAAGCGCTTGCCGACCCGGTCGAACAAGCGGGTCCCGAGCACGCTTTCGAGCTCATTGAGCGCGGCGCTGGCCGCCGATTGCGAGAGCGAGATGTCGACGGCGGCCGCAGTGGTGCTGCCGGATTGCGCGACGGCGAGGAAGATTTGCAGCTGGCGTAGGGTGAGACGCATGGGGAAGATCCCGTATCTATCGATAAAACAGGTAGATGGTAGCAAAATAATTTGTTTTTCTTTTTATTGCGATATCGATAAAGTGGCGCCCCATCGACCTTCGACCGAGATGGAACCATGCGCGCATCGCTTACCGCCACGACCGCTTCCGGCTTTTCCGGCAATGGGGCGCTGCGCCTGGGAGCCGGCCTGCTGTTGAGCGCCGCGGTGGCGTCGGCCGCGCTCGGCGCGGCACAGCTCGCATGGTGCAGAGAGCATGGGATCGGCGCCCTGACGCTCGCCATCCTGTTCGGCATCGTGGTCGGCAACACCGTCTATCCGCGCTTGGCGCCGGTCGCCGCACCGGGCATCCAATTCGCGCGCCAGACCCTGCTTCGCCTGGGCATCGTGCTCTATGGCTTTCGCTTGAGTTTCGCCGACCTGGTCCAGGTGGGCTGGGCCGGCATGGCGGTCGATGTACTGGTGTTGGCGTCGACTTTCGGGCTGGCCGCCTGGGTCGGCATCCGCGTGCTCAAGCTCGAGCCCGAGACGGCGCTGCTGATCGGCGCCGGCAATGCGATTTGCGGCGCCGCGGCGATCATGGCGACCGAGCCGGTAGTGCGCGCTCGCAGCGAGCAGGCGGCGCTGGCGGTGGCGATGGTCGTGGTATTCGGCACCCTGGCGATGATTTCCTATCCCGCGCTGTATCACGTGCTGCAGGCCTGCCTGCCCGGCGCCGTGACGCCGCAGGCGTTCGGCATCTACGCCGGTTCGACGGTGCACGAGGTGGCGCAGGTGGTCGCGATCGGCCGCACCCTGGGCGAGGAGGCCGCCGGGGCCGCGATCGTCGCCAAGATGATGCGCGTCATGATGCTGGCGCCGTTCCTGCTGGTGCTCGCCGCCTACGTCGCCCGGCGCGACGCCCGCGGCCGGCGGGATCCGGAGGCGCGGCGGGAACGGCGTATCGCGATTCCCTGGTTCGCCTTCCTGTTCATCGCGGTGATTGCGCTGCACTCGGCGGCGCCGTTGGCGGCACTGCCGGCGCGCACTCTGGTGGCGATCGATGATGCACTTCTGGCAACGGCGATGGCCGCGCTCGGATGCATGACGCAAATCGCCGGGATGCGCCGCGCCGGCGCCAAGTGCCTGGCCCTTGCCGCCATCTTGTTCGCCTGGCTGGTGGCCGGCGGCGCCGCGCTCAACTGGGCGGTGTTGCGTTATTGATCCACCGTTTCCCAAAGGAGGAGCGCTCTTATACTTTTTGTTAAATTCCGTTGACGCTAGGCAATCTCGTTGACTATAGTCAAGAGACAACCGGTGCAATGCCGGATCACCCAAACCGATGGACCATTAGATCCACGGAGCTACCATGAGTACGGGGAGAATACGCACGTCGCAGTCGTGCGCCGCCGATCCGCGTCAGGCGGTGCAGGAATTTCATGCGGCCGTGGCCCAGCCCGATATGGCGCTGGTGGTGTTCTTCTGTTCCTCGACTTACGACCTCCATGTCGTCGCCGCCGAAATGCGCCGCCTGTTCGCCGGCACCTGCGTGGTCGGCTGCACGACGGCCGGCGAAATCGGCCCGACGGGTTATCGGCAGTGCAGCATTTCCGGCGCCAGCTTGCCGGCGGCGGACTTCGTCGTCGCTTCCGGCCTGCTCGATCGCCTGCGCAATTTCGAGATGGCGCGCGGCCAGGAATTCGCCGCGGCGCTGCTGCGGCAGCTTGAATCGCGCGCGCCGCTCGCCGACGCCCATAACAGTTTCGGCTTCCTCATGATCGACGGCTTGTCGGTCCGCGAGGAGCCGGTCACCCGTTCCCTGCAGCATGGGCTGAGCCGCATTCCGGTCTTCGGCGGCTCCGCCGGCGACGGGCTGCGCTTCTCCGCCACCCATGTCTATCACGACGGCCGCTTCCATCCCGACAGCGCGGTGCTGACGCTGGTGCATACCGCGTTGCCGTTCAAGATCTTCAAGACCCAGCATTTCGTCTCCACCGACGAGCGGATGGTCGTCACGGAAGCCGACGTCGATGCCCGCATCGTGCGCGAGATCAACGGCTTGCCGGCCGCCGAGGAATATGCGCGGCTGGTGGGCGTCGATGTCGACGATCTCGACCCGATGCGTTTCGCCGCGTCGCCGGTAGTGGTGCTGATCGACGGCATGGATTACGTGCGAGCGATCCAGAAGGTCAATCCGGACGGCAGCCTGACCTTCTATTGCGCGATCGAGGAAGGCTTGGTGCTGCGGGTGGCGCGCGGGGTGGACCTGGTCGAGAACCTGGAGCAGGCCTTCGCCCGGGTGCGCGAGGAAATCGGCGTGCCGCAAGCCGTGTTCGGCTGCGAATGCATCCTGCGCAACATCGAGATCCATCAATGCGGCCTGGTCGAACGGGTGGCCGCCGTGCTGCGCGCGAATCGGACGGTCGGCTTCAATACCTACGGCGAACAATACCTCGGCGTGCACGTCAACCAGACGTTCACCGGTCTCGCCATCGGCGCGGCGGAGAATGGCGATGAATGACCCGGCGCTCATGCTGCAGCCGGAAACGGAAGCGGCATTGCGCGCCGAGATCGTTCGCCTGAAGAAAATGGTGCAGGCCCTGATGAATCGCGCCGAGCGCAGCACCAGCGCCCAGGGTTCCGATTTCGGCCTGTTCCAGACCGCCGTCACGCTCGAGGATCGCGTACGCCGCCGCACCGAAGACCTCGAGGCCGCGCTCCACGAAAACGAGAAGATCAACCGCGCCCTGCACCAGGCCAAGCAGCAGATGGAATGCGAGATCGCGGAGCGCCGGCGCGCCCAGGAAGCGTTGCACCAGAGCGAGGAGCGCTACCGCACCGCGACCGAGGCGGCGCTCGACGCCTTCATCACGCTCAACGAGGAAAACGTCATCGTCTTCGTCAACGCCGCCGCCGAACGGATCTTCGGTTATGCGCCGGGCGAGATGATCGGCCGCGACTTGAACATGCTGTTGCCGCCGCGCCTGCATGTGCACCGCAAGGGCGGCTTGCAAGACTGTTTCCCGGGCGCCAGGAAAGGCAGCGCATGGCAGGGTATCGAGATTCCCTGCCTGCACAAGGACGGCCACGAGATCGCGATGGAGATCTCGTTCGGCGAATTCGATTATTACGGAAAGCGCTTCCATACCGGCATCGCACGCGACATCACCGAGCGCAAGCGGGCCGAATCCTTGCGCGAAGGCCAGCAACGCGTGCTGGAGATGATCGCGCTGGACCGGCCGCTCGAAGAGTCGATCGCGTCGCTGCTCGTGTGCATCGAGGATCAATGCAAGGGCATGCGCGGCTGCGTGCTTCTGGTCGAGGCGGAACGGATCGTCAAGGGGATCGCGCCGTCGTTCGACCAGACCTGCCTCGACGCCATGGCCAGCCTCGACATCGGGCCGTGCACCGGGCCCAGCGCGGCGCTATACCGGCGCGAACCGGTCATCGCCGCCGACGTTCTCGCCGATCCGCTGTGGGAGGAGTGCCGCGAACAGGTTGCTCGCATGGGCGTGCGCGCCTGCTGGTCGATGCCGATCTTCGCCGGCGGCGGCAAACTGCTCGGCGCATTCTCCATGTACTGCGTCGAGGCGCGCGGGCCGTCCGCCGGCGAACTCAAGCTGATCGAGCTCGCGGTCCGGATCGCCGGGCTGGCGATCGAGCGCAAGCAGTACGAAGCCTATATCCGCCATATCGCCCACCACGATCCGTTGACCGGATTGCCGAACCGCCTCCTGCTGGAAGACCGGATGCGGCAGGCGATCGCGCAGGCGAACCGGCGGCACGGCCGGGTCGCCTTGCTGTTCATCGATCTCGACCATTTCAAGCACATCAACGACACGCTCGGCCATCACATCGGCGACGGTTTGCTGCAGGCGGTGGCGCGGCGCATGGAATGCTGCCTGCGCGAGGGCGACAGCCTGGCGCGCCTGGGCGGCGACGAATTCGTGATCTGCATTTCGGACGTGAACCAGAGCCGCGACGCGGCCGCCGTCGCGCACAAGATCCAGGACGAGCTGGCGCGGCCGTTCGTCGTCGAGGGCAATTCGCTGCAGGTCGGCAGCAGCATCGGCATCGCGTTGTATCCGCTCGACGGCGGCGACGTCGAGGAAATGATGAAGGCCGCAGATACGGCGATGTATGAAGCCAAGAGCAAGGGGCGCGGCAATTACCAGTTCTTCACGCCGGAACTCAATATCGCCTCGCAGCAGCGCATGATCGTCTCGAACCAGTTGCGCCAGGCGTTCGCGCGCGGCGAACTCGCGGTCCATTATCAGCCGCAGGTCAGCATTTCGTCGGGCGCGATCATCGGCGCCGAGGCGCTGCTGCGCTGGGAGCATCCGGAGATGGGCATGGTGTCGCCGAAGCACGTAATATCGCTGCTCGAAGAGATCGGCATGATGGGCGAGATCGGCAAATGGGTGCTGTCCACCGCCTGCGCGCAGAATCGCGCCTGGCAGCAGGCCGGCCTGCCGCCGATCAGGATGGCGGTGAACCTGTCGGCGCGCCAGTTCTACGGCGGCGACATCGTGGCGACCGTGGCCGAGGTCTTGCAGGAGACCGGCCTGGCGCCCAACTGGCTCGATCTCGAAATCACCGAAAGCCTGATTCTCGACAATTCCGAGCCGGTCATGGAAGCGATGCGCCAGCTCAAGGAACTCGGCGTCGGCCTGGCGCTCGACGATTTCGGCACCGGCTATTCCTCGCTGTCCTATCTGCGCCGCTTCCCGGTCAATCGCCTGAAGATCGACAACTCCTTCATCACCGACATCATCGGCGACAACGGCGCGGCCGACATCGTGCGCAGCATCCTGGCGCTGGCGCAGAAATTCGGCCTGGCGGTCGTCGCCGAAGGCGTCGAAACCGAGACCCAGTTCGGCTACCTGCAGAAGCAGGGGTGCCCTGAAATGCAGGGATTCTTATTCAGTCCGGCGCTGCCGGCCGAACAGATGAGCGAACTGTTGCGCTCGGACCGGCGCCTGCACATCTGGACGCGCATCTCGAACGCGGCCCGCACCATCCTGGTGGTGGACGACGTCGAGGACGTGCGGACCTCGCTCGATCTACTGCTGCAAGAGCACGGTTACCAGGTGTTGACGGCTTCGTGCTCGGTCGAAGCGCTGGCGGTGCTGGCGAAGAGCGAGGTCGGCGTCGTCCTCGCCGACTTGCGGATGCCCGGAGGAGACGGCGTCGGGTTGCTGCGGCAGGTGCGGAATCTCTACCCCGACATCACCCGCATGCTGTTGACCGGCAACGCCGACATCGGCTCGCTGGTGGATGCGATCAACAAGGGCGCGATCTACAAGATCGTCATGAAGCCCTGGAACATCCAGACGCTGGTCGACGACGTGCGCGACGCGTTCGCGCATTACGTGGCGGGCAGGGAAAGCGCCGGAATGACGGACTAAGAACTTTCTTGACCTGCGCAGGATACTGAGTAGAAGAACGTTTCGTTCTTGGTTGGCGTGGGCGGTCGTGCCGGGGCTGCGGCCGCCCCGCTAGACACTGCCCCTGCGGGGTCCCCGAAGAAGTGCCTGCCGCCCCGGGAAGCGCAAAAACTCGCCTGCGGCTCAAACATTTGCGCTTCTTTTTCCGGGTCGGCAAGCACTTCTTCGGCAGCGTCCCCAAGCGGGACGACCGCAGCCCCGGCACGACCTTCTCCGGCTTGGCAAACGCAGGCAAGGCACAAGATCCGCTCCTGCGCTCGCGCGTGCCTTGAAGGCGTTCTGGCTGTCCGGGCAGCCCCGCCCTACCCGGACAGCCAGAACGCCCGCCGCCGGCGTACATGCGTGCAAGGGGTTATCGCGTATGCCTGGCGCCCACTGCGGTTGTCGAACCGACTTTCATTGATCCGCTCAGCTTCAGGCCAGATCCATCATCCGCATCAATCCGCGCGTCAGCGGACTTTCGGATTCGGCCAGTTTCAGGATGACATCGAAGTGATTGGTGCCGGGCATGTCCGCGCATTCGCCGGCGAATCCGCGCGCGCGCCAAGCGGCGAGATAGTCGCGGCTCTGGCGCTGGAACTCCGCGGTCTCGTGTTCTCCATAAGCCAACAACAAGGGACAGCCGCGCGCAGGCAAATGGAACAGCGGGCTGAGACGCGCGGCCGCGTCGGGATCGAGCCGGGCCCAGGCGTTGATGTGCGTGTATTGCAGCGGCGTCAGATCGAACAAGCCGCTGACCGGGCAGGCGGCGGCGACGATATCTTCCGGCACTCCGGCTTCGGCATGCCAGCCCGGCGCCAGCAGCATGCCGACGATATGGCCGCCGGCCGAACTGCCGCAGACGGCGATGCGGCCCGGATCTCCGCCCCAGGCCGCGATGTTCTTCCAGGTCCAGGCCAGGGCCCGCCGGCACTGGGCGACGATGGTGTCGAGCGTCGCCGCCGGCGCCAGCGAATAGTCGACGGCGACGACGGCCGCGCCCGCCCGCACGAAGGTCTCCGCCATGAAACTCGAATCGTCCTTCGACAAGGCGCGCCAGTAACCGCCGTGGAAGTAGATCAGCACTGGACTGCCCGGCCGCTCCGCAGGGAAGATGTCGAGCAATTCATCCGGATGGTCGCCATAAGGAACATTCGCCGCGCAGCGCAGGCGCGCGCGGCAGGCGGCGCTGCGGGCCGCGTATTCGGCGAGATAGACATTCACGTCGGGCACGGTGGCGCGCGCATTGTATTGGCGGTCGAGCTCCTCCGCCGTATAGCCCTGGTAAATCCGCACGGCGCCTCCGCTAGACGCCGACATAGCGCTGCCAGATCTCCGGCGCCTGGCGCAACTGTTCGCTGCTGCCGGACCAGACGACGCGCCCGCGTTCGACGACGGTATGGCGATCCGCGAGCGCCAGCAGGCGTTCGACATATTTGTCGATCACGAGAATGGTCTGACCCTGCGCGCGCAACTGCCGCAGGCAGTCCCAGATCTCTTCGCGGATCAAGGGCGACAAGCCCTCGGTCGCCTCGTCGAGTATCAGGAGATGCGGATTGGTCATCAGGGCACGGCCGATCGCCAGCATCTGCTGCTCGCCGCCCGAGAGCTGATTGCCCATGTTGTCCGCTCGTTCCTGCAGGCGCGGAAACAGCCGGTAGACGCGCTCCAGCGTCCACGGCTCGGCGCTGCCGTTGCGGTTGGCGGCGAACGCGACCAGGTTCTCCCGCACCGAGAGATTGGGGAAAATCTGCCGGCCCTCCGGCACGATCGCCATGCCCAGGCGCGCGATGCGGTCGGTGGCCATGCCGTCGATGCGGCGGTCGCGGAAGTGGATGGCGCCGCTCCTGGCCGGCGTCAGGCCCAGGATCGAGCGCAGCGTGGTGGTCTTGCCCGCGCCGTTGCGGCCGAGCAGGGTGGCGACTTCGCCGCTCCGGATCTCGAGGCTGATGCCGAACAGCACCTGGCTCATGCCGTAGGCGGTTTCGACATTGTCGACGCGCAGCACGGTGCTCATGAGCCTTCTCCTTCCGGCATCCCGGCGTGCTCCTCGCCGAGATAGGCCTTCTTGACGTCGCTGTTGTTGCGGATCTCCTCGGCGCCGCCGCTGGCGATGATGCGTCCGGCGACCAGCACCGAGATGCGATCCGCGAGGCGGAACACGGCATCCATGTCGTGCTCGATCAAGACCACCGCGATGTCCGGCTTGAGGGCGCGGATCAAGGGAATCATGCGCGCCGATTCTTCCTGTCCCATGCCGGCCATCGGTTCGTCGAGCAGGAGCAGCTTGGGCCGGGTGGCGAGCGCCAGGCCGACCTCAAGCTGCCGCTGTTCGCCGTGCGACAGGCTGCCCGCGAGCGCCCCGCCGCGTTCTCCCAGCCCGACCTGCGCGGCGATCGCGCGCGCCTCGTCGAACAAGGCGTGCTCATCGACGGCCGGCTTCCAGAAACGCATGCTGCCGCCGGCGCGCGCCTGCACCGCGAGCGCGAGATTGTCGAGCACGGAATACGAACGGAAGATGTTGGTGATCTGGTAGGAGCGTGCCAGGCCGCGGGCGACGCGTTCATGCATCGGCTTGGCCGTCACGTCGGCGCCGTCGAAGACGATCCGCCCTTCGGTCGGCGCGATCGCGCCGGAAATCTGGTGGATCAGCGTCGTCTTGCCGGCGCCGTTCGGACCGATGATCGCGTGGATCTCGCCGCGCTCGACGCGCAGGTCGAGATTGCTGGTGGCGACCAGGCCGCCGTAGCGCTTGACCAGGTTGCGCAGCTCGAGAATCGGCGTGCTCATGCCTTGCCTCCGCGCTTGAAGAGGCTTGCCAGGCCGTTCGGCAGCAGCAGGACCACGGCCAGCAGGACGATGCCGAGCGCGAGTTGCCAGTGGATCGTGTAGCCGGACAGGATTTCCTCGAGCAGCAGCATGGCGAAGGCGCCGATGACGCCGCCCGAAAAATACCCGGCGCCGCCGAGGATCACCATCACCATCAGGCTGCCCGATTGTGTCCAGTGCACGAGGTTCGGGCTGACCAGCATGTTCTGGTTGGCGAGCAGCGCGCCCGCCAGGCCCGCGACGGCGCCGCCGATGACGAAGCAGGCCAGCTTGTAGCGGAACACCGGGTAGCCGATCGCTTCCATGCGGACCTCGTTTTCGCGGATCGCCTGCACCACGCGGCCGAAGCGCGAATTGATCAGGCGATGGAGGAGGAGCAGCAGCGCCGTGCAGACCGCCAGCACCGTGTAGTAGAACGCGGTGTCGGACGACAGGTCGATGCCGATCGCGGAACGCGCGGGCAGGTTCATGCCGTCCTCGCCGCCCCAGGTTTTCATCGAGACGAACAGGTAATAGATCATCTGCGCGAAGGCGAGCGTGATCATGATGAAGTAGACGCCCTTCGTGCGCAGGGAAATCGCGCCGATGATCCAGGCCAGCGCGGCGCCGGTCAGCATGGCGGCGGGCCAGCCGATCCAGCCCGATGCCACGCCGTATTGCATCAGGATCGCGACCGTGTAGGCGCCGGCGCCGAAGAACGCCGCATGGCCGAGGCTGACCATGCCGCCGAAGCCGAGGATCAGGTTGAGGCTGGTGGCGGCGAGCGCGAAGATCATCAGGCGGCTCGCCAGGCCGATGTAGAACTCCTGGCCGAAAAAATTGGCCGCGACCGGAAAGACGGCCAGCAAGACGAGCGTGGCGGCGGCGAGGACCGGCTTGAACGGATGGTGCAGTTTGCTGTTCATCATGGCGATATTCCTTAGCCGCGCGCCGGGAACAAGCCCTGCGGCTTGAAGAACAGCACGGCGGCCATCAATACGTAGATCAGCATCGACGCCAGGGCCGGGCCGACGTTGGCGGCGATATCGATCGGCATGACCGCGCGCAGCAGGAGCGGCAGCAGGGTGCGGCTCAAGGTGTCGACGATGCCGACCAGCAGCGCGCCGACCAGCGCGCCGCGGATCGAGCCGATGCCGCCGATGACGATCACCACGAAGGCGAGGATCAGGATGCTTTCGCCCATGCCGACCTGCACCGCCAGGATCGGGCCTAGCAAGGCGCCGGCCAGCGCGCACAACGCGGCGCCGAAGGCGAACAGCAGCGTGAACACGAACTTGATATCGACGCCCATCGCGGTCGCCATTTCGCGGTTGGAGGCGCCGGCGCGCACCAGCATGCCGAGGCGGGTCTTGACCACGATGAAGTACAGCAGGGCGGCCACGGCGACGCCCGCGCCGATGATGAACAGCCGGAACGACGAATAATGGAAGCCGGGCAGCAGTTCGACCGGCTGCGACAGCGCGGGCGGCGTGTTGAGCATGACCGGCTGCGAACCCCAGATGATGCGTGCCGTTTCATTGAAGATCAGGATCAGGGCGAAGGTCGCCAGCACGTGCGACATGTGATCGCGGCGGTAGAGCCGGCGCAGCACGGCCGCCTCGAGCAAGACGCCGACGGCGGCGGTGGCGGCGACGGCGAGCGGCAGTCCGATCCAGAACGAGCCGGTGAGAGCGGTGAACGTCGCCGCGAAATAGGCGCCCGCCATGTAGAGCGAGCCGTGGGCGAGATTGATGAAATCCATGATGCCGAACACCAGCGTCAGGCCGGCGGCCAGCAGGAACAGCATCAGGCCGAACTGCAGGCCGTTCAGGAAATGCTCGAGCAGCAAAATGAAGTCCATGCCTGTTCCTTGTCGTGAAAAGGGTGTCCGGCAAAATACTTTAGGCTTCAACTATATTACATGCTTTTGATTTTTCGCAAGCAAAGTTGCATCTCCGGGCTGGTGTTCTTTCATGCGGAACGCGTCCGCCAGAAATCGCTTGAATTCGAAATAGTTTAGGATTAAAGTAATTTCCGGAATCGCGGCGGACCGGACTTGGGGATATCCGTTTCCCGGCGTCATGTCGCAAAAGACAACCAGATCGAATGGAGTGGGGCATGACCGAGACAGCGCATGTGGATACCTTCGCCAACGACAACCTGCCGCCGCGCGAGCAATGGCCGGAGTTCCTGTTTGATCTGCCCGAGCTCCGCTATCCCCCGCGCCTGAACTGCGCCGTCGAATTGCTCGACAAGATGGTCGCCTCCGGTTGCGCCGACAAGCCGGCGCTGCGCAATCGCGACTTCACCTGGACTTATGCGCAGTTGCTGGATAAGGTCAACCGCATCGCCGCCGTCCTGCGCGACGACTTGAAGCTCGTCCCCGGCAACCGCGTGCTGCTGCGCGGCGCGAACCACCCGATGATGGCGGCTTGCGTGCTGGCGGTCTGGAAGGCCGGCTGCGTCGCGGTGCCGACCATGCCGCTGCTGCGCGCCAAGGAATTGGCGGTCATCATCGACAAGGCCCGGATCGGCGCCGCGCTCTGCGCAGGCGGCCTGAAGGAAGAGATGGAGGCTGCCAAGGAGCAGTCCCCCGTCTTGCGGCAAGTCGCGTATTTCAACGATGCCGCTCCCGACGCGCTCGAGCGGTTGATGGACGCCAAGTCAGGCGCGTTCGAGGCGGTCGATACCGCCGCCGAAGACGTGTGCCTGATCGGTTTCACTTCCGGCACCACCGGCAAGCCCAAGGGCACCATGCATTTCCATCGCGACGTGCTGGCGATCTGCGATTGCTTCCCTCGCTCCACGCTCGCGTCGCGGCCGGACGATGTCTTCATCGGCACGCCGCCGCTGGCCTTCACCTTCGGCCTCGGCGGCTTGCTGCTGTTTCCTCTGCGCGTCGGCGCTTGCGCGGTGCTGCTCGAGAAACTGACGCCCGACGCCTTGCTGCAGGCGATCCAGGATTTCCGGGCGACGGTCTGCTTCACGGCGCCGACCTTCTACCGCCAGATGGCTCCGCTCGCCTCCAAGTACGACCTGGCGAGCCTGAAGAAGACGGTGTCCGCCGGCGAAGCGCTGCCGACGGCGACGCGCGAGAGCTGGCAGAAGGCGACCGGCATCGCGATGATCGACGGCATCGGCGCGACCGAGATGCTGCACATCTTCATTTCCGCCGCCGGCGACGCCATCCGCCCCGGCGCGACCGGCAAGCCGATTCCCGGCTATCGCGCCTGCGTGCTCGGCCCCGACGGCAAGCCGGTCGGGCCGGGCATCGTCGGCAGGCTCGCGGTCAAGGGGCCGACCGGCTGCCGCTACCTCGCCGATCCGCGCCAGGCCAATTACGTGCACGACGGCTGGAACGTGACCGGCGACGCCTACGAGATGGATGCGGACGGTTATTTCTGGTACCGCGCGCGCACCGACGACATGATCATTTCCGCCGGCTACAACATCGCCGGGCCGGAGGTCGAGGATGTCCTGCTCCAGCATGCGGCGGTGGCCGAGTGCGCGGTGATCGGCGTGCCCGACGACGAGCGCGGCCAGATCGTGAAAGCCTTCGTCGTGCTGAAGCAGGGGAGCGCGCCGGGCGAGGCCTTGACCAAGGAATTGCAGGACTTCGTCAAGCAAAGCATCGCGCCGTACAAGTATCCGCGCGCGATCGAGTATCGTACCTCCTTGCCGCGCACCGAGACCGGTAAGCTGCAGCGCTTCAAGCTGCGCGAGAGTGCGGCATGAGCGTCCGCGAAGCGTTGCGCCACCAGACGGATCATGACGTCCGTTCCGACCAATCGTCCCATCAGAAGGAGACATCCGTGAAACAATTCCGCACTTCCGCATTGCTGCTCGCGCTTGCCGCGGCCGTCGCCGCTCACACTGCAACGGCCGCCGACAAGGTCAAGGTCGGCATGGCCACCACCCTGTCCGGCCCGGGCGCCGGTCTCGGCGTCGATATCCGCGACGGCTTCATGCTGGCGATGAAGCATCTCGACAACAAGTTCGGCAACCTGCCGGTCGAAGTGGTCACCGGCGACGACCAGCAGAACGCGGACGCGGCCAAGCAACTGGTCGAGAAGATGCTGAAGAAGGACAAGGTCGACCTGATGACCGGCATCGTGTTCTCGAACGTGATGCTGGCGGTCGGCCCGACGATCTTCAACAACAAGACGTATTACATTAGCGCCAACGCCGGCCCGTCGCAATACGCGGGCGAGCAATGCAATCCCTATTTCTTCAACGTCGCCTGGCAGAACGACAATCTGCACGAGGCGGTCGGCAAGCAGGTCAACGAGAAAGGCTTCAAGAGCGTCGCCCTGATCGCGCCGAACTACCCGGCCGGCAAGGATGCGTTGACCGGTTTCAAGCGCTATTACAAGGGCCCGGTCGCCGAGGAAATCTATACCAAGCTCGGCAATCTCGACTACGGCACCGAACTCGCGCAGCTGCGCGCCTCGAAGGCCGACGCCGTCTACATCTTCCTGCCGGGCGGCATGGGCATCAACTTCATCAAGCAATTCGTCGACGGCGGCCTGTCGAAGAACATGCAGCTGTTCGGGCCGGGCTTCTCGGCCGACGAAGACATCATCAAGGCGGTCGGCGCGCCCATGCTCGGCATGTTCAACTCCTCGCAATGGGGGCACGACATGGACAATCCGCAGAACAAGCGCTTCGTCGCCGACTTCCAGAAGGAATACGGCCGCCTGCCCTCGCTCTACGCTTCGCAAGGCTACGACGCCGCGATGCTGATGGATTCCGCGGTGCGCGGCGTGAAGGGCAAGGTCGAGGACAAGGAAGCGCTCGGGCGCGCGCTCAAGGCCGCCAACTTCAAGTCGGTGCGCGGCGCCTTCAAGTTCAACAACAATCAGTATCCGATCCAGAACTACTACATGCGCGTGATCGGCAAGGACGGCCAGGGCCGCGTCACCAACCGCACGCTCGGCATCGTGTTCAAGGACCACGGCGACGCCTATGCTTCGGCCTGCAAGATGAAATGAGCGCATCCGGGAAATCATCATGAAAATCGTTTGCATCGGCGGCGGACCGGCCGGCCTGTATTTCGGCCTGCTGATGAAGAAGCAGGATCCGTCGCACGAGATCACCGTCATCGAGCGCAACCGGCCGTACGACACCTTCGGCTGGGGCGTCGTGTTCTCCGACCAGACGCTCGGCAATCTCGTCAACGCCGATGAAAAGACCGCGCGCACGATCCTGCAATCGTTCAACCACTGGGACGACATCGACGTCCATTTCAAGGGCAAGACGGTCACTTCCGGCGGCCATGGCTTTTGCGGCATCGGCCGCAAGCGCCTGCTGAACATCCTGCAGGAGCGCTGCGAAGAGCTCGGCGTCAAGCTGGTGTTCGAGACCGACGTCGCCGACGACCAGGCGATCGCCGCCGAATACGGCGCCGATCTCGTGATCGCCAGCGACGGCTTGAACAGCCGCATCCGCGCGCGCTACGAGGCGACCTTCAAGCCGGATATCGACACCCGCAAGTGCCGCTTCGTCTGGCTCGGCACCAAGAAGATGTTCGATGCCTTCACCTTCGCGTTCGAGGAGACCGAGCACGGCTGGTTCCAGGCGCACATCTACCAGTTCGACGGCGATACCTCGACCTTCATCGTCGAGACGCCGGAAGAGACCTGGCTCAAGGCCGGGTTCGACAAGATGAGCCAGGAAGAGAGCATCGCCTATTGCGAGAAGCTGTTCGCCAGGCATCTCGACGGCCACCCGCTGCTGTCCAATGCCAAGCACTTGCGCGGTTCGGCGATCTGGATCAAGTTCCCGCGCGTGATCTGCGGCGCCTGGGTGCATTGGAATGCGATCGGCGCGAAAAGGGTGCCGGTGGTGCTGATGGGCGACGCCGCGCATACCGCGCATTTCTCGATCGGCTCCGGCACCAAGCTCGCGCTCGAAGACGCGATCGAGCTGGCGCGCTGCTTCCGCGAACGACAAGGCGCGGACATGGAACAGGTGCTCGATGCTTACCAGCAGGCGCGCTCGGTGGAAGTGCTGAAGATCCAGAGCGCCGCCCGCAATTCGATGGAGTGGTTCGAGAACGTCAAGCGCTACAGCCACCTGGAGGCGGAGCAGTTCGCCTATTCGATGCTCACCCGCAGCCAACGTATTTCGCACGAGAACCTGCGCCTGCGCGACGCCGGCTATGTCGAACGCTACGAGGAGTGGATCGCCGGGCATGCGTTCGAGCAGTGCGGGCTGGCGAAGCCGGCGACGCGGCGCAGCATCCCGCCCATGTTCACGCCGTTCAAGCTGCGCGGCACCGTGCTCAAGAACCGCATCGTCGTCTCGCCGATGGCGCAGTATTCGGCGGTCGACGGCATTCCCGGCGACTACCACCTGGTTCACCTCGGGAGCCGCGCCATGGGCGGCGCCGGCATGGTGTTCGCGGAAATGACTTGCGTCTCGGCCGACGCCCGCATCACGCCCGGCTGCCCCGGGCTGTACCGGCCCGAGCATACCGCCGCCTGGAAACGCATCGTCGATTTCATCCACGCGAATACCGACGCCAGGATCGCGATGCAGATCGGCCACGCCGGCCCGAAGGGTTCGACGCGGCGCGGCTGGGAGGGGATCGATCTGCCGCTGGAGGAGGGCAACTGGCCGCTGGTGGCCGCCTCGGAGCAGCAGTATCTCGAGGGCGTCTCGCAATGTGCGCGCGCCGCGACGGCCGCCGACATGGAGCGTATCGAGGCGGACTTCGTGCGGGCGACGAGGGCAGCCGCCGAAGCCGGCTTCGACTGGCTGGAGCTGCATTGCGCGCACGGCTACCTGTTGTCGAGCTTCATCTCGCCGCTGACCAACAAGCGGACCGACGAATACGGCGGCTCGCTGGCCAACCGCTGCCGCTACCCGCTGCGCGTATTCAAGGCAGTGCGCGCCGCCTGGCCGCAGGACAAGCCGATCAGCGTCCGCATCTCGGCGCACGACTGGGTCGAAGGCGGCATCACGCCGGACGACGCGGTCGAGATCGCGCGCCTGTTCAAGGCGGCCGGCGCCGACATGATCGATTGCTCGTCGGGCCAGGTGAGCCCGAAGCAGAAGCCGGTGTACGGCCGCATGTACCAGACGCCGTTCGCCGACCGCATCCGCAACGAAGCCGGCATCCCGACCATCGCCGTCGGCTCGATCTACGAGGCCGACCATGCCAACAGCATCATCGCTTCCGGCCGCGCCGACCTGTGCGCGGTGGCGCGGCCGCACCTGGCGAATCCGGCCTGGACGCTGGGCGAGGCGGCGAAGATCGGCTTTTACGACATCGCCTGGCCGAAGCAATACGAATCCGGCAAGAGCCAGCTCGAGCGCAATCTCGAGCGCGAGCGCCAGATCGCGGCGGCCAACAGCGGCCTGACGCCGCAGCAGATCGCAGCCAAGCTGCTGGAGGGCGCATGATGACCGCGCAGGCTCCGCTCGCCGGAAAACATGCGCTGGTCACGGGCGGCGGACGCGGCATCGGCGCGGCCATCGCGCAAGCCCTGTTGCAGCACGGCGCGCGGGTGACGCTGGTCGGCCGCAACGCCGAGGCCTTGCGCGAGACGGCGCGGCGGCTGGCGCCGGCCGGCGAAGCGCAGGGCGTGGCCTGCGACGTCGCCGACCGGCAATCGGTGCAACAGGCGTTCGCCGACGCGGTGCGGCATTTCGGCCGCATCGACATTCTCGTCAACAATGCCGGGCAGGCGAGTTCGGCGCCGCTCGTCAAGACCGACGACGCCTTGTGGCAGCAGATGCTGGCGGTCAACCTGAGCGGCACCTTCCATTGCATGCGGGAGGCGCTGCCCGGCATGCTGCAAGCCGGCTGGGGCCGCATCGTCAACGTCGCCAGCACGGCCGGCCTGACCGGTTACGGCTATGTCTCCGCCTATTGCGCGGCCAAGCACGGGGTGATCGGCTTGACGCGCTCGGCCGCGCTCGAAGTGGCGGCCAAGGGCGTGACCGTCAACGCCGTGTGCCCCGGCTATACCGAGACCGATATCGTCAGGGATGCGATCGCCAACATCGTCATCAAGACCGAGCGCAGCGCCGAGGAAGCGCGCGCGGAGCTGGCGGCGAAGAATCCGCAGAAGCGCCTGGTGCAGCCGGAGGAAGTCGCGAACGCGGTGGCCTGGCTGTGCCTGCCGGCGTCGGGCGCGATGAACGGGCAAGCGATCGCCGTCGCCGGCGGCGAGGTGATGTGAGCATGACGATGCCGCGCAAATCGCGACCTTCGCCGCAAGCGCGCCCGGCGCCGTCGCACGCCGACGCGAGGAAAGGCGCCGCCGCGCCGGAGCCGGCCCGGGTGTTCGATCTCGAGACGCGCCTGACCCAGGACGACCATCAATCGCTGAAACTGTGGCTGCGCATGCTGTCCTGCACGGTGATGATCGAGAACGAGATCCGTTCGCGCCTGCGCAACGAATTCGGCATCACGCTGCCGCGCTTCGATCTGATGGCGCAGCTCGAGCGCCATCCCGAGGGCTTGCGCATGGGCGAGCTGTCCAAGCGCATGATGGTCACCGGCGGCAACGTCACCGGCATCACCGACCAGCTCGAACAGGAAAAGCTCGTCGTGCGCGTGCCCGATCCGGCCGATCGGCGCGCCTACAGCGTCAAGCTGACCGCTGCCGGCCGCCGCGCCTTCGCGCGCATGGCCTCGGTCCACGAAGCCTGGATCGACGACATGCTCGGCGGCCTGGCCGGCGCCGAGAAGGCCAAGCTGATCGAATTGCTGTCCAAGGTCAAGCACCACATGAACGGTCCTACCGACCCCACCGGCCCGATCGCGGGCGAAAAGGAATAAGCATGCGTTACCTTCCCGGCGCCGCGCAGAACCTGCCCGGCAACCGCACCCAGCTGGCCGCCTACCAGGCCCGTCATTTCAAGTTCGAGGCGCGCGACGGCGTCGCGACGCTGACCCTCGACCGTCCGGAACGCAAGAATCCGCTGACCTTCGATTCCTATGCCGAGCTGCGCGACCTGTTCCGCCAGCTGGCCTACGCCGACGACGTGAAAGCCGTCGTCATCGCGGGCGCGGGAGAGAATTTCTGCTCGGGCGGCGACGTGCACGACATCATCGGCCCGCTAACCAAGCTCGACATGCCCGGCCTGCTCGCGTTCACGCGCATGACCGGCGACGCGGTCAAGGCGATGCGCGCCTGCCCGCAGCCCGTGATCGCCGCCGTCGACGGCGTCTGCGCCGGCGCCGGCGCGATCCTCGCCATGGCTTCCGACATCCGCTTCGGCACGGCGCGCAGCAAGACCGCCTTCCTGTTCACGCGCGTCGGCCTGGCCGGCTGCGACATGGGCGCCTGCGCGCTGCTGCCGCGCATCGTCGGCCAGGGCCGGGCGTCGGAACTGCTCTACACCGGCCGTTCGATGAGCGGCGAGGAGGGCGAACGCTGGGGTTTCTTCAATCGCCTGGCGGCGCCGGAAGCCCTGCTCGCCGACGCCCAAGCCTTCGCCGCCGAGCTCGCGCACGGCCCCACGTTCGCGCACGGCATGACGAAGAAGATGCTGCAGCAGGAATGGAACATGGGCATCGACGAAGCGATCGAGGCCGAGGCGCAGGCGCAGGCGATCTGCATGGCGACCAACGATTTCCATCGCGCCTATCACGCCTTCGTCGCCAAGCAGAAGCCGCAATTCGAAGGCGACTGACGGCGGCCGCTGGCAACGAAAGGCAATCGAGGGAAACGACATGTCCGACAAAAACTACCTGAAGTGGCCGTTCTTCGAACTGAAGCACCGTGAACTCGAGCAGGCGCTCGACAACTGGGCCACGGAGAATCTCGCGCAAGACCACGAGCACGACGTCGACGCCGCCTGCCGCCGGCTGGTGCGCCAGCTCGGCGACGCCGGCCTGCTGCGGCATGCGATCGGCGGCGCGGCCCACGGCGGCGCCCAGGATGCGATCGATACGCGCGCCATCTGCCTGATACGGGAGACGCTGGCGCGCCATTCCGGCCTGGCCGATTTCGCTTTCGCCATGCAGGGCCTCGGCTCCGGCGCGATCACGCTGCACGGCACCGAAGCGCAAAAGCAAGCATATCTGGCGCGGGTCGCACGCGGCGACGCGATCGCGGCCTTCGCGCTGTCGGAGCCGGAGGCCGGCTCGGACGTCGCGGCCATGCGTTGCGCGGCGACGCCGGACGGCGGCCATTATGTGCTCGACGGCGAAAAGACCTGGATCTCCAACGGCGGCATCGCCGATTTCTATGTCGTCTTCGCCCGGACCGGCGAAGCGCCCGGCGCGCGCGGAATCACGGCCTTCATCGTCGATGCCGGCACGCCCGGTTTCGAGATCGCCGAACGCATCGAGGTGATCGCGCCGCATCCGCTGGCGCGCCTGAAGTTCAGCGGCTGCCGGATTCCCGCGGCCAACCGCCTGGGCGAGGCGGGCCAGGGCTTCAAGGTGGCGATGGCGACGCTCGACATCTTCCGCACCTCGGTCGCCGCCGCCGCCCTCGGTTTCGCGCGCCGCGCGCTCGACGAGGCGCTGGCCCGCGCGACGACGCGCAAGATGTTCAACCAGACGCTCGCCGATTTCCAGCTGACGCAGGCCAAGCTGGCGCAGATGGCGACCGGCATCGATGCCTCCGCCTTGCTGGTCTATCGCGCCGCCTGGCAGCGCGACCAGGGCGAGCGCGTGACCCGGGAGGCGGCGATGGCCAAGATGACGGCGACCGAGACGGCGCAGCAGGTGATCGATGCCGCCGTGCAGATGTTCGGCGGGCTCGGCGTGGTCAGCGGACAGGCTGTCGAGCGCCTCTATCGCGAAGTGCGCGCGCTGCGCATCTACGAAGGCGCGACCGAGGTCCAGCAATTGATCATCGCGCGCGAGCTGCTGCGCGAGGTCGGACCGCGCGACGCAGCGGCGGCGAAGGCTTGACGATGGCGAATGTCTTCAGCGTCGACATCCCGGTGCGCTTCGGCGATTGCGATCCGGCCGGCATCGTGTTCTATCCGCGCTATTTCGAGATGTTCAACGGCGTGGTCGAGGACTGGTGCGCGCGCGAGCTCGGCTTGAGCTTCCGCGAGATGCATCTGCGGCACGGCATGGGTTTGCCGACCGTCCATCTCGAAACCGATTTCACGGCACCGAGCGAACTCGGCGAGACGCTGCGCGCGGAATTGGCGGTCGAGAAGATCGGCGGCGCTTCGCTGCTGGTCGCGATCCGGCTGCTCGGGCCGCAAGGCGGCGAGCGGGTGCGGGCCAAGATCGTGCTGGTGGCGATGAACCTGCGCGAACGGCGCGCGATGCCGATACCGCAGCCGATGCGCGAGCGCGCGGCGGCATTCCAGGCAGAGACGAACAAGCAATAACGTTATTCGAAGAGAAAGGCAGCACGATGGAAATTCTGCAACCGCCCGGATGGGCCCGTCCGCGAGGCTATGCCAACGGCATCGCCGCCAAGGGACGCATGGTATTCGTCAGCGGCATGGTGGGTTGGGATGCGCAATGCCGGTTCCAGACCTCCGATTTCGCCGGCCAGGTGCGGCAGACGCTGCGGAACATCGTCGAGGTGCTGAAGGAGGCCGACGCCAAGCCCGAGCATATCGTGCGCATGACCTGGTACGTGGTCGACAAGCATGAATATGTCGGCGCCTACCGCGAGATCGGCGAAGCCTATCGCGACATCATCGGCCGCCACTTTCCGGCGATGACGGCGGTGCAGGTGTCGGCGCTGATCGAGGATCAGGCGCGGGTCGAGATCGAAGTGACGGCGGTGGTGCCGGAGTAGGGCCGCCATGCAAGAGAATTCGCAAGCCGGGGTGCAAATGCTCGGCATCGTCGGCGCCGGAGCGATGGGGCGCGGCATCGCGCAGATCGCGGCGCAGGCCGGCGTGCAGGTGAAGCTGTTCGATCTGCGGGACGGCGCCGCTCACGAGGCGCGCGAGGCGGTCGTCGCGCAATTGAGGAAATTGCAGGAGAAGGGCCGGGTCGACGATGCCGGCGCCGCGCGCGCGGCGGCGGCGTTGCAGCCGGCCCGGACCTTGGACGAATTGGCGGATTGCGACATCGTGATCGAGGCGATCGTCGAGAAGCTCGAGGCCAAGCGCGAACTGCTGCGCGCGCTCGAGGATATCGTGGCGCCGGATTGCATCCTGGCGACCAATACTTCTTCCTTGTCGGTGACGGCGATCGCCGCCGCGACCGCGCGTCCGGCACGCGTGGCCGGCTTCCATTTCTTCAATCCGGTGCCGCTGATGAAAGTCGTCGAGGTCGTCAGCGGCGTCTTGACGGCGCCGGCGGCCGCCGAGCGCCTGGCCGCGTTCGCGCGCCGCCTCGGTCACGCGCCGGTGCTCGCCAAGGACACGCCCGGCTTCATCGTCAACCATGCGGGACGCGGTTATCTCACCGAAGCCTTGCGCGTCGTGCAGGAAAGCGTCGCGAGCTTCGAGCAGGTCGATGCGGTGTTGCGCGAGGCGGCCGGCTTCCGGCTCGGGCCTTTCCAGTTGCTGGATTTGACCGGGCTCGACGTTTCGCATCCGGTGATGGAATCGATCTATCGCCAGTACTACCAGGAGCCGCGCTACCGGCCGAGCGTGATCACGGCGCAGCGCCTGGATGCCGGCCTGCTCGGGCGCAAGAGCGGGCGCGGCTTTTATCGCTACGATGGCGAGGCGGCGGCGGCCGCGGAGACGGCGGTCGCGCCGGCCTGGGACGGCCCGGTGTGGGTCAGCCGTGCCGATCGGGAATCCATGGCCTTGGTGGAGGGCTTGCTGGCGCGTTGCGGCGCCGCTGTCGAGATCGGCATGCAACCGTCGAGCGAGGCCTTGTGCATCGTGACGCCGCTCGGCGAGGATGCGACCGCGTGCGTGTTGCGCGAGGGGTTGGATCCGTATCGGACCGTCGCCATCGATACGCTGACCGGTTGCGGCGGCCGCCTGACGCTGATGATGAATCCCGCCACCGACGACGCGCTCGCGGCGAAAGCCCAGGCCTTGTTCGCGCGCGCCGGGCAGCCTGTCACGCTGATCGACGACAGCGCCGGCTTCATCGTCCAGCGCGTGCTGGCGATGATCGTCAACATCGGTTGCGACATCGTGCAGCAAGGCATATGCACGCCGGCCGATCTCGATTGCGCCGTCGAACTCGGTCTCGGCTATCCGCGCGGGCCGCTGGCCTGGGGCGATCATCTCGGACCGCGCCGGGTGCTGGCGATATTGGAGAACCTGTTGCGCGTTACCGGTGACCCGCGCTATCGGCCCAGTCCTTGGCTGCAGCGGCGCGCGCAGTTGGGCTTGTCGCTGCGCCATGCGCGCAGGTCGGGCGACTATGCTGATACGCGGGCATGATGAAGAAACTTCCTGTTCTTGATGGGCGTGGACGGTCGTGCCGGGGCTGCGGCCGCCCCGCTAGACGCTGCCCCTTCGGGGTCCCCAAAGCACTGCCTGCCGCCCCGGGAAGCGCAAAAACTCGCCTGCGGCTCAGACATTTGCGCTTCTTTTTCCGGGACGGCAGGCAGTGCTTCGGCAGCGTCCCCAAGCGGGGCGGCCGCAGCCCCCTTCCGTTCGCCAATACGGCTACTCACGCGCGTGCAAAGTGCGGAGTCCAACGCCCCAGGTTTGCTGATATCCACGCATCGCCTGGCAAAGCACTTTGCCGAATTGCTTAAATGATGATTCAAGGAGATTGACATGGCCAAAGCCCAATTCCACTGGGACGCCCCGCTGCTGCTGAACGGGCAATTGACCGAAGACGAACGGATGGTGCGCGACGCGGCCGCCGCCTATGCCGGCGATAAGCTCGCCCCGCGCGTCCAGATGGCCTTCCGCAACGAACAGACCGACCCGGCCATCTTCCGCGAAATGGGCGAACTCGGCCTGCTCGGCCCCACCATCCCCGAGCAATACTGCGGCGCCGGCCTGAACTATGTCAGCTACGGCTTGATCGCCCGCGAAGTCGAGCGCGTCGATTCCGGCTACCGCTCCATGATGAGCGTCCAATCCTCGCTGGTCATGGTCCCGATCCACGAATTCGGCAGCGAAGCCCAGAAGCAGAAATACCTGCCCAAGCTGGCCCGCGGCGAGTGGATCGGCTGCTTCGGCCTGACCGAGCCGAACCACGGCTCCGACCCCGCCTCGATGATCACGCGCGCCAAAAAGGTGCCGGGCGGCTATGCGCTGACCGGCGCCAAGATGTGGATCACCAACAGCCCGATCGCCGACGTGTTCGTGGTGTGGGCCAAGGATGACGAAGGCGCGATCCGCGGCTTCATCCTGGAGAAGGGCTGGAAAGGCTTGTCGGCGCCGGCGATCCACGGCAAGGTCGGCCTGCGCGCCTCGATCACGGGCGAGATCGTGATGGACGAGGTGTTCTGCCCGGAAGAGAATGCCTTCCCCGAAGTGCGCGGCCTGAAGGGCCCGTTCACCTGCCTGAATTCGGCGCGCTACGGCATTGCCTGGGGCGCGCTGGGGGCGGCGGAAAGCTGCTGGCACACGGCGCGGCAATACGTGCTGGACCGCAAGCAGTTCGGCCGGCCGCTGGCGGCGAACCAGCTGGTGCAGAAGAAGCTGGCGGACATGCAGACCGAGATCGTGCTGGGCTTGCAGGGTTGCCTGCGGCTGGGACGGATGAAGGACGAGGGCACGGCGGCGGTGGAGATCACGTCGATCATGAAGCGCAATTCGTGCGGCAAGGCGCTGGAGATCGCGCGGGTGGCGCGCGACATGCTGGGCGGCAACGGCATATCGGATGAGTTCCCGGTGATCCGGCACATGGTGAACCTGGAAGTGGTGAACACCTATGAAGGCACGCACGATATCCATGCCCTGATCCTCGGCCGCGCCCAGACCGGCATCGCCGCCTTCGAGTGATCCGGCTTTCGCCAGGCAAAAAAAACGGCTGCTCGCGCAGCCGTTTTTTTATCGATGCCCGGTTTTCAGAAGTGATAGCCGATGCAGACCGTGTAGACGATCGGACGGAAGTCGATATGCGTCTTGCGTTCGATGCTGCCGGTCGTCGCGGTCATGTCGGACTGCACGTCGGCCACGATGATCGCACCGTTGACGGACCAGCGCTGATCGAAGCGATAGCTGAGGCCGGCTTGCAGCGCGGGACCGACCGAATCGGTCAGGCGGATCTTGGTCGGGCCGCCGGCGGCCAGATTGTTCGAATCGGTCGAACGGCCGTCGAAGAACTTGGTGTAGTTCAAGCCGACGCCGAAGAACGGCCGCAACTTGTCCTGATCCGTGCCGAACTTGTAGTTCAGGAAAACGGCGGGACCGGCCTGCTTCACGCGCGAGATCATGCCGTACGGCGCCAGGCCTCCTGTGCCGTACACCTTGTGCGCGGGCGGAATGCCGGCCGCGAGTTCCACGTCCAGCTTCTCGTTGATACGGCGCACATAGCCGAAAAACAGCGTCTGCGCATTGTCGACCGTCAGCGAAGCCGGCGGCGTCAGGAAGGCCGGGCCGTTGCTGGTCAGGTCCGGCGCGCGCGAGTGGATCGTCAGGTTAGCCAGGCCGAGGCGGACCGCATTCTGTTCCTGCGCGAACGCGGAAGCCGAAGCGGTGCCCAATGCGGCGAGCGCGGCGCAAATAGCGAATCGAGTCATTTTTTTCATGTTGTCGTCCCCGTCTTATTGAGCTTGCGCCAGAATGCTCTGGAAGAAACCGCGCGCCGCGGCCTTGCAGAACGGCGGAACGAGCGTACCGTGATAAGCGCTGGCGACACCGATGGCCGGGTCGACACCCGCGGCAATCGATGCGCTGACGGCTTTTGCCTTCGCCTGGCTGAAACCGACCTTGGCCGCCGCGAACGGGTCCGTGGCTCCGGTCGGCGCGCTGTCGACGTCCAGCACCGTGACGGCGGCTGCCGGCAGGCCCTTGGACAGGAAGTAGGCCTGCGTGGCCAGCGTGCTCGGATAGAACACCGTCGGATCGGCATTGCCGCCGCACAGGAACACCGGCACGGTCGGAACATAGTTGCGCAAGTCGTTTTTCAAGATCGCCTTGCGCATCGGCGATGCAGGCGTGCAGGACACGACGGCGCCGGCTGCGGTGTTGCAGGGGTTTTGCGCCAGATCGGCCAGGTAGGCGTTGCGGAAGCTGGTCTTGATCAGGTTGCCGGTGCCGAATCCGAACGCGAATTGCGGCGAGGACGGGCCCGGCAGCGAGTTGGAGGCGAACAAGGCCACCTGCGGCAGCTTGCCGGCCGCGACCAGGGCGGACGCCGTCGAGGTCGTCGGCAGTAGCGATTCGATTTCGCTCGCGTACAGGCTCTCGTAGATGTCGCTCGTCGAACCGTAGATGCCGCCGTAGGACTTCTGATAGCTGGTGGCGATCAGCGGCAGGAAGAAGGTGCCGCCCAGGTTGGGGGTGCCTCCCATGATCGAGTCTCCCAGCAGCGTCATGGCGTAGGGGCCCGACATGCCGGCCAGCGCCGTCACCTTGAACTCGGTCGCATGGTTGGTCTGCATCGCGCGCTGCGTCGCCATCGCGACGTGGCCGCCCTGCGAATAACCGGCGATGAACAGCTTGCCGGAATCCTGGGCGCCGATCGAAGCGAACGCCTTGCGCGCCGCGCGCAGGCCGTCGATCATGTCGTTGGCTTGCTGTTCGGCGTTCAGGTAGGGATGATAGGTCAACGACGAAACGTCATAACCGGCATAGTTCGGCGCAACGACGATGAAGCCTTGCGCCGCGTACATGGCGGCCACGCGCGATGCTTCCGATTCGCGCAGGTTGGCCATGTTGAAGTTCTTCTCGGTCACCGTGCCGTGCGCATAGAGCAGCACCGGGCGCGAGCCCGAGCAGGCGGGATCGCTGCCGGACGGCACCATGATCGCGCCGGTGGCGTCGGTCGGCTCGCCGGCGCCGCCGACGGTGGCATATTTCATGTAATAGGTCGTGATGGCGCACTTCGGCGTGCCGGTCACCAGCGTCGAACCGGGACTGGCCGCCTCGAGCGAGGCGGCGAAAACGGCGGGCTCGAGCTTGGTGACGGCCTGGCCGTCCGCCTGAGGAATCGGCACCAGGATGGGCGGATTGGCGATGAGCGAACCGCGCGCCATCGAATTGTCGATCGTGGGTCCGGCGCTGCCGCCGCCGCAACCTGCGACCACTGCGGCCGCAAGCACGATCGGCGCCATATTCAAATAACGCATTGTGTCTCCCCTGAGTCTTTTGACTATAAAAAAAGAACGGACGTGCCGTTCATTGCCGACAAGTATGTCATTGACTTGGAATGGAGGGAATTGATGTTTCGCAAGAATTTAGAGGTGTTGCTCTAAATCAATCTTGCAAGCTTGCATTGCTGCGCTTGCATATCGGAAACGGTCAGATTAGCGGCTGGATCCGCCTATTTTTTATGCAGTTACTGACTTTTGCGTCGGTAATAGCGCGCGCCATCCGATCACAATTTGCTCAAGCGCCCGCCGTCGACCAGTATGGCCGCCCCCTGAACGAATGCCGCATCGTCGGAGGCAAGGAAAGCGATCGCCGCCGCGACATCCTCTGGACTGCCGACGTCGGCCGGGTCGATCCGCTCCGCCCCGGATTTGACGTTCGGGTTTTCCCATAGCATCGGCGTATCGATCGCGCCGGGCAGCACGGCGTTGACGCGTATGCCTTTGGGCTTGCCCTCGATCGCCGCGCTGCGCGTCAGCGACAGCAAGCCCGCCTTGGCCGCCGCATAGGACGCGACCAGCGGCGACGTATTCAGCGCGTGGATGCTGGAAACGTTGACGATGGTTCCGCCCGTTCGCATGCGCAGCAAGGCATGCTTGATGAAATAGAAGGCGCCGAGCAGATCGACGTCGAGCACGCGCTTCCACTCCTCGCCCGTCGATTCGGCGAGCGGCTTGAAAATCATGAGGCCGGCGTTGTTGACGACGATATCGAGCCCGCCGAAACGATCGCAGGCCTGATCGACCACCGCCCGCACCTGTTCTTCCCGCGCGACATCGCACACGCTCGGCAACACGTCGCCGCATCCTTCCGCTTTCAAGCGCGCGGCCGCGGCATCGAGCTCGGCGGCATCGATGTCGGCCAATGCGATGCGCGCGCCCTCGCGCGCCAGCCGGCGCGCCGTCGCCAGACCGATGCCGCCGGCGCCGCCGGTCACTATCGCCACCCGATCCTGGAAACGCATGATTCCTCCACGATGCAACGCGCGATCCGCCGCCGCGCCGGTTTGCCTGCCCATCCCCTATTCGTTGGTGGAGCGACGGGCGCGCAAGTTCCTCGCCGGGCAAGCGATTCGCGGCGCGGGCGGGAGAATCATCCCCGCGATCAATGGAACATTATGTGGAGCAAGGAACGAAGCGACCGTCGAAGCAGCGGCCGGATCAAGCGGTTCAGCCCGCTCCCAGCAGGCGCGCGAGGATGCCCAGGGAATCATGGGCCGCGCGGCGCAGGCGGTCGTTGACGCCTTGCCATGCGCCATCCTGCGGGGTCTGTTCGACCAGGATGATGTCGGGATGCGCGGCATCCATCGTCCGCAATGCCGCATACAAACCGTGGGCGTAGCCATCGGCGTCATCCGGCAGGATGCATCGGGCCGCGACTCCGGGAATATCGCCGCCCGGCCGGCGCATGAGGGCGACGCGCTTGCCGGCATCGATCAGCCGGCGCACCGTTTTCTCGAAGGCATCGGGCTCGACTAGCGCGACCGGTGCGCTGGGCGCGTAATGCGCTTCGAGCGTGCCGGAAGCGCGCGGCGCGGCGTCATCCGGCATCCGTGGAGCGATCCCGATCGCGGCGGCGATCTGCATGGCGCTGACGCGCCCCGGCCGCAGCAAGACCGGGCCGTGGGTCGCCATGCGCGACAAATCGAGGATGGTCGACTCGATGCCGACCTCGCTTTGCCCGCCTTCCAGGATGCAAGGAACCGGACTGTCCGGGCCGCTGCCGAATTCGTCGCGGACATGCTGCGCGGTGGTCGGGCTGACATGGCCGAAACGATTGGCCGACGGTGCCGCCACGCCGCCCCGGCCTTGCTTGAAGGTCCGCAACAAGGCCTGGGCCACCGGGTGCGAGGGACAGCGCAAGCCGATGGAGTCCTGCCCGCCGGAAACGGCGGCCGGAATATGCGGCGCGCGTTTCAGGATGAGGGTGAGCGGCCCCGGCCAGAATGCCTTGATCAGCTTATGGGCTTCGAACGGGATAGACACGGCCCAATAGCCCAGCTCGGCTTCCGGGGAAAGATGAACGATGACCGGATGATTCGAGGGCCGCCCCTTGGCCGCATAGATCTTCGCGACGGCGGCCGGATTCTCTGCGTCGGCGCCGAGGCCATAGACGGTCTCGGTCGGAAAGGCGACCAGTTCGCCCTGCTCCAGCCGGCGCGCGGCGGCGTCGATGGCCGCGGAATCGAAGTCCCGATCGTTCATGATGCTTACAACGCGATGTTCAGGATGGCGCAGGCGGCGCGCAAGCTTTCCTGCGCCTCGGCCAGCGTGGGTGCGACGAAGGTCACGTGTCCCATCTTGCGGCCGCGGCGCGGGTCGTCCTTGCCGTACAGGTGCAGATAGGCGCCGGGCAGGGCCAGCACCCGGTCCCAGGCAGGCTCGCGTGCGGCGTCGCCATCGCCGTCGAACCAGATATCGCCGAGGATGTTGAGCATCACGGCCGGCGAATGCTGGCGCACGTCGCCGAGCGGCAGGCGCGCCATCGCGCGCACCTGCTGCGCGAACTGGCTCGTCACGCAAGCATCGATCGTGTAGTGGCCGCTGTTGTGCGGACGCGGCGCCATCTCGTTGACGACCAGCGAGCCGTCCTGCAAGACGAAGAATTCGATGCACAGCACGCCGACATAGCCGAGCTGGGCGACGATGGCGCGGGCCGCATCCTGCGCCCGGCGCGCGCATGCCGCCGACACGTTCGGTCCCGGCACGGTGGTCGTGAACAGGATGCCGTCGCGATGCACGTTCTCGGCGATCGGGTAGACGACCGACTGGCCGTCGGCGCCGCGCGCGGTCAGCACCGAGATTTCATAGGCGAGCGGCAGCATCTTTTCGAGCAGGCAGGCCACGCCGCCCATCGCGGCGAAGGCGACCCGCACATCCTCGCGCGTCTTCACGCGCACCTGGCCCTTGCCGTCATACCCCATGCGCACCGTTTTCAGGATGCCGGGCAAAAGATCGTCCGGGATCGCATCGATGTCTTGGTTCGAGGCGATGATCTTGTGCGGTGCCGGCAGCACGCCCGATTGCGGCGCGCATTCGACGAAGAAGCGTTTTTCGGCGATGCGGTCCTGGGCGATCGACACGCAAGCCGCCGACGGCGCGACGAAGGCGCGCTCCGCCAGGAAACTCATGCTCTGCGCCGGCACGTTTTCGAACTCGGTCGTGACGGCGGCGCATTGTTCGGCCAGTTCCGCCAAGGCGGCTTCATCGGCGTAATCGGCCGACAGCAGATGATCGGCCGCGTGCCCGGCGGGACAATCCTTCGCCGGCTCGAGCACGGCGACCTTGTAACCCATCGCTTGCGCGGCATGCGCGAACATGCGGCCGAGCTGGCCGCCGCCCATCACGCCGAGCCAGGTCGGCGGCGCGGCGGTCGGATTGAATGGAGGATGCTGCGAATTACTCATCACTGCGGCTCGTGTTGCTGTGTTGCTTATGCTTGCTTATGCGGGCAAGGCCATCGCCTTGGCGGCCGCGGTTTGCTTGGCGCGGAATTCCTGCAGCTTGGCCGCGAGCGCATCGTCGGTCGCGGCCAGCGTCGCGATCGCGGTCAGCGCGGCATTGGCGGCGCCCGCTTCGCCGATCGCGAAGGTCGCGACCGGAATGCCCTTCGGCATCTGCACGATGGACAGCAGCGAATCCTCGCCGCGCAGGTACTTGGACGGCACCGGCACGCCGAGCACCGGCACGATGGTCTTGGCGGCGATCATGCCCGGCAAGTGGGCCGCGCCGCCGGCGCCGGCGATGATGGCGCGCAGGCCGCGCTCGCGCGCGGTTTCCGCATAGGCGAACATCTCGTCCGGCATGCGGTGCGCGGAAATCACTTGCGCTTCATGCTCGATGCCGAATTCCTTCAGCAGCGCGACCGCATGCTGCATCACGTCCCAATCGGACGACGAACCCATCACGACGCCGACCAGCGGCTTGGCTGCTTGTGTGCTCATCTCAGACTTTCAACTTTTCCCCGGTCAGGCGCTCGATCGCCTCGAGATATTTCGCCTGCGTCCTGGCGATCACGTCGGCCGGCAAGGCCGGCGCCGGCGCGGTCTTGTTCCAATCCTTCAAGGTTTCGAGATAATCGCGCACGAACTGCTTGTCGAACGACGGCGGCGACATGCCGGGCGCGTAGGAATCCGCGGGCCAGAAGCGCGAGGAATCGGCGGTCAGCACTTCATCCATCAGATGCAGCACGCCGTTCTCGTCGAGGCCGAACTCGAATTTCGTGTCGGCGATGATGATGCCCTTGGTCGCGGCATAGTCGGCGGCGGTTTGATAGAGCCGGATGCTGATGTCGCGCATCTTGGCCGCCAGTTCGCCGCCGATGCGCTTTTCCATCTCGGCGAAGCTGATGTTTTCGTCGTGTTCGCCGATGTCGGCCTTGGCGGCCGGCGTGAAGATCGGCGCCGGCAGCTTGTCGGCCTGGCGCAGGCCCGGCGGCAGCTGGATGCCGCAGATCGCGCCGCTCGCTTGGTAATCCTTCCATCCGGACCCGATGATATAGCCGCGCACGACCGCTTCGACCAGGATCGGCTTCAAGCGCTTGGCCACCACGGCGCGGCCCCGGACTTGCTCCACTTCGTCCGCCGCGACCACGCTCTCCGGCGCGACGCCGGTCAGGTGGTTCGGCACGATGTGGCCGAGCTTCTCGAACCAGAAATCGGTCATCTGGTTGAGCACCATGCCCTTGGCGGGAATCGGCTCGTTCATGACGACGTCGAAGGCCGACAGGCGATCGGTCGTCACGATCAGGATCTTGTCGTCGCCGACGGCGTAGTTGTCGCGCACCTTGCCGCGGCCGAGCAGCGGCAAGGACTTGATGGTGGATTGGTAAAGGCTGTTCATGGGTTTTCGGAAAAGCTAAACCGGCGGGTGCGATGAACACCCGCCGGCTGATTGGATTTAGCTTAAGAGCCTGAATCTAAAGCTTATTTTTAAAGCGACATTTTACTGCACGATTTGCGCCAATTCGCCTTTTTTGTAGCGCTCGGCCATCTTTTCGAGCGGAATCGCCTTGATCTTGCCGGCCTGGCCTTCGCAGCCGAAAGACAGGAAACGCGCCTTGCAGATCAGCTTGGCGGCTTCGCGCGCCGGCTTCAGGTATTCGCGCGGATCGAACTTGGAGGGGTTCTCGGCCAGGAAGCGGCGGACCGCGCCGGTCATGGCAAGGCGGATATCGGTGTCGATGTTGATCTTGCGCACGCCGTGCTTGATGCCTTCCTGGATCTCTTCCACCGGCACGCCATAGGTTTCCTTCATGTCGCCGCCGAATTCGCGGATCTCGGCCAGCAATTCCTGCGGCACCGAGGACGAACCGTGCATCACGAGATGGGTGTTCGGAATGCGGGCGTGGATTGCCTTGATGCGGTCGATGGCGAGAATGTCGCCGGTCGGCTTGCGCGAGAACTTGTAGGCGCCGTGCGAGGTGCCGATCGCGATCGCCAGCGCGTCGCACTGGGTCAGCTTGACGAAGTCGGCGGCCTGGTCCGGGTCGGTCAGGAGTTGCTCGCGCGTCATCGTGCCTTCTGCGCCGTGGCCGTCTTCCTTGTCGCCTTTCATGGTTTCAAGCGAACCGAGGCAGCCCAGTTCGGCTTCGACGGTGACGCCGATCGCGTGCGCGAACTCGACCACTTTCTTCGAAACGTCGACGTTGTATTCATAGGAAGCGACGGTCTTGCCGTCTTCCTGCAGCGAGCCGTCCATCATCACCGAGGTGAAACCGGAACGGATCGCGGCCATGCAGACCGCCGGCGACTGGCCGTGGTCCTGGTGCATGACGACCGGGATATGCGGGTAGGCTTCCACTGCGGCTTCGATCAGGTGGCGCAGGAAGGCTTCGCCGGCGTATTTGCGCGCGCCTGCCGATGCCTGCATGATGACCGGCGAATTGACTTCGTCGGCCGCCATCATGATGGCGGCGACCTGTTCCAGGTTGTTGACGTTGAATGCCGGCAAGCCGTAGCCGTTTTCGGCGGCGTGGTCCAGCAGTTGGCGCATCGAGACGAGAGGCATGGTGGTTCTCCAAAACAAAATAAAACTTTTTCGGCTCCTCCCTCCCGGTTCACGCTTCAGGAGGCGGCTGGCCCGGGCAAATCGCTTTAATACTCGCCGATCTTCATGATCTTCAGCGCATTGGTGCCGCCGATCTGGCCCATCGGTTCGCCCCAGGTGACGACTATCATGTCACCGTTCTGGACGATGCCTTTGGCAAGCAGCAAATCCTGGGCGGCTTTCAACACTTGCTCGCGGTCGTTCGATTGCGCAAGTTCCAGCGTGCAGACGTTGCGGAACAAGGCGGCCTTGCGCTGCGTCGCGCGGCTCGGCGTGATCGCGTAAATCGGAATGTCGATGCTGTGGCGGCTCATCCAGAGCGCGGTCGAACCGGATTCGGTCAGGGCCGCGATCGCCTTCACGCGCAGGTGATAGGCGGTGAACAAGGCGCCGTAGGCGATGGTCTGGTCGATGCGCTGGAAAATCACGTTGAGGAAATCGGCGTCGAGGCGGTAGTTTTCCGATTTCTCCGCTTCGATGCAGATCGCCACCATCGCTTCGACGGTCTCGACCGGATACTTGCCGGAAGCCGTTTCCGCCGAGGTCATCACGGCGTCGGTGCCGTCCAGCACGGCATTGGCCACGTCCGACACTTCGGCGCGCGTCGGCACCGCGTTGTAGATCATCGACTCCATCATCTGCGTTGCCGTGATCGCCAGCTTGTTCGATGCGCGCGCCATCTTGATCATGCGCTTTTGCAGCGCGGGCACGGCGGCGTTGCCGACTTCCACCGCCAGATCGCCGCGCGCCACCATGATGCCGTCGGAAGCGTCGAGGATTTCCTGCAGCGCCGGAATCGCCTCGGCGCGCTCGATCTTGGCGATCATCTGCGGCTTGTGTCCGTACGTTTCGCCCGCGATGTTCGCCAACTGGCGCGCCATCATCATGTCATGCGCGTTCTTCGGGAAGGACACGGCGATATAGTCGGCCTGGAAGCTCATCGCGGTCTTGATGTCTTCCATGTCCTTGGCGGTCAGCGCCGGCGCCGACAAGCCGCCGCCCATGCGATTGATGCCCTTGTTGTTCGATAATTCGCCGCCGATCTTGACGACGGTATGGATCTCGCTGCCGACGACTTTCTCGACGACCAGCACGATCAGGCCGTCGTTCAGCAGCAGCACGTCGGTCGGCTTCAGGTCGCGCGGCAATTCCTTGTAGTCGAGGCCGACACGCTCTTCGTTGCCCATGCCGCAGGCGGCGTCGAGAATGAATTTCTGGCCGATCTCGAGCTGGATCTTGCCGTTCTCGAACTTGCCGATGCGGATCTTCGGCCCCTGCAGATCGGCCATGATCGCCACTTCCTTGCCGCAGGCGGCGGCCGCTTCGCGCACCAGGTTAGCGCGATCGATATGGTCTTGCGCCTTGCCGTGCGAGAAATTCAGGCGCACCACGTCGACGCCGGTCAGGATCATGCGTTTGAGCGTATCGATGTCGCTCGATGCGGGGCCGATGGTGGCGACGATTTTGGTGGCGCGATGCATGTGTGGAAAGTCTCCTGGTGTTGTTCTTGAACGCTGGGACGAGGCCGGAATTCGAATCACCGGCTTGTCTTGGACATCGAATCCGCCTGCATCGTCCCGTCCGGATTTCTTAGTTGGCGCGCTGCTGCAGGATCTCGACCGCCGGCAAGACCTTGCCTTCCAGGAATTCCAGGAAGGCGCCGCCGCCGGTGGAGATGTAACCGACCTTGTCGGCGATACCGTACTTCGCGATGGCCGCCAGCGTATCGCCGCCGCCGGCGATCGAGAAGGCTTTCGAATCCGCGATCGCCATCGCCAGCGTCTTCGTGCCTTCGCCGAACTGGTCGAATTCGAACACGCCGACCGGGCCGTTCCAGACGACGGTGCCGGCCTTGGCCAGTTGCTCCGCCAGCAGGGCTGCCGTCTTCGGGCCGATGTCGAGAACCATGTCGTCGTCGGCCACGTCCTTCACGTCCTTGACAGTCGCCGCGGCGGTCGGCGCGAATTCCTTGGCGCACACGACGTCCGCCGGGATCGGCACCGAGGCGCCGCGCTTGGCCAGCAGGTCGATGATCGCCTTGGCTTCATCGACCAGGTCGGGCTCGGCCAGCGACTTGCCGATCTTGAGGCCGGACGCCAGCATGAAGGTATTGGCGATGCCGCCGCCGACGATCAGATTATCGACCTTGTCGGCCAGAGACTTGAGGATGGTGAGCTTGGTGGAAACCTTGGAGCCGGCCACGATGGCGACCAGCGGGCGGGCCGGCTGGCCGAGCGCCTTGCCGAGCGCATCGAGTTCGGCCGCCAGCAGCGGGCCGGCGCAAGCAACCGGCGCGAATTTCGCGATGCCGTGCGTGGTGGCTTCCGCGCGATGCGCCGTGCCGAAGGCATCGTTGACATAGATGTCGCACAGCTTGGCCATCTTTTGCGCGAGCTCGTCGCTGTTCTTCTTCTCGCCCTTGTTGACGCGGCAATTCTCGAGCAGGACGACCTGGCCCGGCACGACGGCGACGCCGTCGACCCAGTCCTGCTTCAACTCGACCGGCTGGCCGAGCAGCTCGGACAACCGTTTGGCGATCGGCGCCAGCGAATCTTCGGGCTTGAATTCGCCTTCGGTCGGGCGGCCGAGGTGGGAGGTCACCATCACCGCCGCGCCCGCCTCGAGCGCCTGCCGGATCGCCGGCACCGAGGCGCGAATGCGCGTGTCTTCGGTGATGTTGCCGGCATCGTCTTGCGGCACGTTGAGATCGGCGCGGATGAAGACGCGCTTGCCGCGCAGTTGATTATTGGCGATCAGGTCGCTCAGGCGTTTGAATTGCATGGTCGGCACAAGAAGGCGGGTGGATGAAAGACTGCTATTTTACCGCAGCGCATATGGGGCCTGTCGAACTTAAAGGAGTCGGCTGCAAACTCGTCTGAGCAGTCCATATTTCCCCGAATTTTTGTATCGATAGGCTCGGCTATCGATACAAAAATTCGGAAAAATCTGTACTTGCTCAGCCGAGTTTTCGCTTCGACTCTTCAAGTCCGACAGGCTCCCGCCCAAAAACCGTTTTTGCTTGATTCACTTCCTACAACATCACCCGCAAAGCCGTGAACAACGCCATTCCCAGCACGATCGTGCTGAGCAGGCGTTTTGTTGCAAGAAAGAACACGGCAGCACCGATCCCGGCCAGCAGCTTGGGATTGGCGAGGCTGACATCGAGCGCGCCGCCGGTGAGCACCAGGTCGGGCACGACGATCGCGGCCAGGGCAGCCGCCGGCGCGTAACGCAAGGCATGCTGCACGCGCGGCGGCAGCCTGACCGCGCCGCCGAGCAGGAAGAGCGAAGTGCGCGTGATCAACGTCGCCAGGGTCATCAAGCCGATGGTCAACCAGACTTCGAGCGCGCTCATGCGGATTCCCTCCCCGTACGGTCGATGATCATGTCCACCGCCATCGCCGCGGCCATGCCGACGATCACGGCCAGCAACAGGCCGAGGCGATACGGCAGGCCGGCCGCCGCGACCGCCACCGCGCTCGCCACCACCACGCCGGCCAGCGCCGCCTTGTTGATGACAAGCGGAATCGTGATGCACAACAACGCCAGCGTGCCGGCATACCCGATGCCCCAGCTTTGCGGAATCTGGCTCGCGAGCAGGATGCCGGCCACCGAGCCGCCCTGCCAGGCACACCAGTTCGGATAGCCGATGCCGGTGAAGAAGCCGACCTTGCCCTCCGGCTTGTCCAGCGTCTCGGCCGGGAAACGCCGCGGGAACAAGCCGATCGTGATATCGGCGTTGAAGTAGCCGTACCAGAGCCGCTTGTACCATGGCAGATGCGCGAAATGCGGGCCGATGGCGGCGGCGAAGATCACGAAGCGCAGGTTCACCACGAGCGCGGTAAGGAAGACCACCCAGATCGAGGCGTCGGCGGCGATCAGCGGCAGCGACGCCAACTGCGCCGAGCCGGCGAACACGATGAAGGTCATGCCGAGCGCCTGCCAGATCGTGAGCCCCGACTTGACCATCGCCATGCCGGTGACCATGCCCCAGGCGAAGATGCCGGGCAAGGTCGGCGCGGCGATCTTCATGCCTTCGCGGAAGGCGTGTCGCTCGGAGATTCCGGGGCGCGATGACCCCGCTGCGGAGTCGGTCATGGAGTCGGCGCTGCTCATTCGAATGCCTTGCTGCTCGAGGGAAGAAGAAGCCCGGCGCAGTGGTCGAAACGACAACGGCGGCGGCATGGGACGCGAGTCGGAAAAGCCATTCTACAGATCAATATCGGAGCTTGCCGGCATCGGCTAAAATCCTTTTCTTTGATCCATTTGGAGATTTCGCCATGTCCCTGGCCGACCGCGACGGAAAAATCTGGAAAGACGGTGAATTGATCGATTGGCGCGAAGCCAAGATCCATGTGCTGACGCATACGCTGCACTACGGCATGGGCGTGTTCGAGGGCGTGCGCGCCTACAAGACCGACAAGGGCACGGCGATCTTCCGCCTCAAGGAACATACCCAGCGCCTGTACAACTCGGCCAAGATCTTCCAGATGAAGATTCCGTTCGAGTTCGAGACGATCATGGAAGCGCAGCGCCAGGTGGTGCGCGAGAACCGGCTCGAGTCCTGCTACCTGCGGCCGCTGGTCTGGATCGGCTCCGAGAAGCTCGGCATCGCGGCCAAGGGCAATACGATCCATGTCGCGATCGCGGCCTGGCCGTGGGGCGCCTATCTCGGCGAGGAAGGCCTCGCGAAAGGCATCCGCGTCAAGACCTCTTCCTACACGCGCCACCACGTCAACGTGTCGCTGGTGCGCGCCAAGGCGTGCGGCTATTACATCAATTCGATCCTGGCGAACCAGGAAGCGCTGGCCGACGGCTACGACGAGGCGCTGCTGCTCGACACCGAGGGCTATGTGTCGGAAGGCTCGGGCGAGAACGTGTTCATCATCAAGAACGGCAAGATCTACACCCCCGACCTCGCCTCTTGCCTGGACGGCATCACGCGCGACGCGGTGCTGACGATGGCGCGCGACCTCGGCATCCCGGTCATCGAAAAACGCATCACGCGCGACGAGATGTATTGCTGCGACGAGGCCTTCTTCACCGGCACCGCCGCCGAGATCACGCCGATCCGCGAGCTCGACAACCGCCAGATCGGCGAAGGCCGCCGCGGCCCGATCACCGAAAAACTGCAGACGCTGTTCTTCGACGTGGTCGCGGGCAAGGCGCCGCAATACCAGCATTGGCTGACCCTGGTTTAACTTGGTTTTGAAATTTGGAGAAACAGATGAGTGAAGTGAAGCAATCGACGACCGGCGCCGTGGAACTCGACGGCAAGGACTTGCCGGCCTACTGCCCGAATCCCGCCATGCCGATCTGGTCGTCGCATCCGCGCGTATTCCTCGACATCGCCGCCAACGGCGAAGCGAAGTGCCCGTATTGCAGCACGGTCTACAAGCTCAAGCCGGGCGCCACGGTCAAGGCGCACTGAGCGCGCCGCGCGCGCATTGCGCACGCATTGAACGACATCCCGCCGTTGCCCGCGTCCGCCGGGCAGCGTCATTTCCCCACTTCCGCCTCGCGCTCGGCATACAGGCGCAACGCCTCCTCGACGGCGGCCGTCACTTCCGCTTCCGGAATGTCGCTGATGACTCCGGCCGACTGGACCGCTACCGTCCGATTGGCCGCCGTAAGGCGCAGCCCGGGATGGATCAGGCGATCGAACAAGGCAACCGTCGGCAGGCCGGCCGCGTGCGCGACATGCAGCAGGCCTCCATCCGCCGACACGACCAGGCGGCAGCGTTTCATGATTTCGAAAGTCTGCGCCAGGCTGTAGCGGTCGACGCAATCGACGATATTCGTTCCGCCGCCCGCGGCGGTTTCCATGATCGCATCGCGCATCGCGACGGCATTGCCCGAACCGAGCAGGACGACGGCCGGCAGGCGGCCGTCCCGCGCCACCGCGCGAATCACCCGCTCCCAATGCCGATAAGTCCGTTCCTCGCAAGCGCCGCCGATGGCGAAGGCGACCGCTCCTTGCGGAATCGCCAGCCGCGCGGCGAGCGCGCGGTCTTCCGGCGCGCCGGCCATGTGCGGCAGCGCCGTGCGCCGCGTGGCGCCTTCGGCGATGTCGAGCCCCAGCAATTGCTGCATGCGATAGAAGCTGAACAAGGTGCGATTGAATTCCGGCCCGGAAAAATAGCCGCGCATCGTCACGAACGGAACATGCCGGCAGTATTCGATCTTGGCTTCCAGGCAACGCCACTTGTAGGAATCCAGGATCACGAGATCGTAGGAGCGCTGTCCGATCTCCGCAGGATCGGAAAACACGCGCGCGAACACATCGTCCGCTTCATATAGGCGATGCAAGTGCGGATCCGTATAGAGATCGAATTCGGCGCCCGCCTGCAGGATGCCGGAATCGCGCAGCAAGACGCGGCTGCTCAAATCCATGAGGGAATCGCCGACCTGCGGCGCGCCCTTGTAGATCCACAGGATGCGCTTGGCGGCGCGGTCGATCGAGGCGCGCCGCAGCCGCGCCTGGCCGTAGCGCCGCAAAGCCAGCGCCGGCCGCAGCTTGCGCCACAGCAGGCTGAGATTGCTCTTGCCCGCGATCGGCCCGTGGTCGACCGCGGCGTCTTGCGCGAACGGCGGCTCGACGACGTCGCGGATCCAGCGCTGGAACAGCGACGGCCGGCGCGCCGCCTCGGCCTGCCCCTGTTCCAGCATGACGCACAGGCCGGCCAGGAAACATACCGACAAGGCGTAGAAGGCGGTGCCCAGGTGATGGGCGAACAGCACCTGGCTCAGGCCGAAATCGATGAACGACAGCACCAGCAGCAACCCGGCCAGCGCGAACGGCTTGGCGGTATCGTCGCGGCGCAGGCAGCGGATGAAAAAGGCGAGCGGCGCGGCATAGATGAACAACAGCGCAAAGCCGCCGAGCAGGCCCTGGGTCGCCAACGCGTTCAGCATCTCATTGTGGGCATGATGGTAGATGCCGACCGCCGGGCTGGTTTCGCCGCGCGCGATCAATTGATTCAGGGCCTCGTGAAAATTGGCGCGGCCGACGCCGAGGAGCGGATGCTCGGAGAACATGGTCCACGCGGCTTGCCACATCTCGAAGCGCGAACCGACCGGGCTGTTGGCATGGCCGCTCTCGCGATAGAGCGAAATATCGTTGGCGGCCTCGGCGACGCGCTGGCGGATATTGGTCTCGGGGATGAAATATCCGGCAGCGAACAACACTGCGCTGACGGCGACCAGGACCGCGATGCGCCGCTTCATCGCCGGCCGGCCGTAGGAATACAGCGGCACGAAGGAAAACAGCAGGGCGATCCAGCCGCCGCGCGAGCCGGACAGCACCGAGGCCGCGGCGCCGGCGAGGAATGCGAGATAGGGCAACATCGCCAGGCGCGTCCCGACGAAGCGTTCGATCGACGCCAGCGCCATCAGGCCGAGCACCAATGCGATATCGCCGAACATGATCGGCATGTGGAAGCCCTCGGCCCGAGGCATCCCGAGTCCGAAGCGCTGATAGGCGGCGAATATCGCCGCGCCGGCGGCGCCAGCGAAGACGCCGTGCCAGAACCAATCGGCGCGCGGCCGCGCCGCCGCGATCAAGCCGATGGCGGCGACAGCCAGCAATTGCTTGCTCGGGTTCTCGAGAAAGCTGGGCTCGAATCCGGACCAGGCGAGAGAAAACGCGGCGGCGGCGAGATTGACGGCGAATGCGATGCCGATCAGCCGCGCCGGCCCGAACAAGGCATGCCGTTCCCGCCACAGCGGCTTGGCGCAATACAAAGCGGCCAGCAGCACGAGCAGCTCGATCGCGCCGACCGACGCGCGCGCCGTCAAGGCCAGCGCCGGCAACAGGAAAACGACGCCGGACATGAAATGCGACGCCCATGGCTGGGAAACGATCCGAACGGTCATGGATGATGAAATGCGACGGCGGCGTAGGCGATACCCGCCGGAGAAAGACGAAACAGGCATTGTACCAAGCGCTGCCGGAGGGGCGTTGTGTCCATGCAAGGATGCGTTCTTCCGCCGCCCGCTTTTTCCGGCGCGCATTAAAATGGCGGCAGCGGACGCCGGCAATGCCCCGGCGCGCCAACGATACGGAGTCGCCATCCCATGGCCAAGGCAAAAAAACATCTCGGCAGCCCCGACGACATCGAAGCGGCGTTCTACGACGCGATCGGACGCGCCGACATCGAGGCATTGATGGCGCTCTGGGCCGACGACGAGGAAATCGTCTGCATCCATCCCGGCGCCTTGCGCCTGGTCGGCCACGCCGCCATACGCGCCTCGTGGGCCGCGATTTTCAAGGGCGGCGGCGTGCCGATACATCCGGTGCAGCTGCACGTCACGCACAACCTGATGACCGCGGTGCACAGCGTGGTCGAGGAAATCCATTTGCCGCAGGGCGAGCAGCCCGATCTGCACGTGGTCGCCACCAACGTCTATCTGAAAACGCCGGTCGGCTGGCGCATGGTGGCGCATCATGCTTCGGTGGCGCCCGGCAAACGCGCGGCGCAGGCCGTCGGGTCGTCCACGCTGCATTGATGCGTTCCCGGCCGGGCGGCCGGCCGCCATAGTAGACTGTTCCGATGATCTATACCGCACCACGCTGGCTGCCAGGCGGCCATCTGCAAACCATCTATCCGGCGAAGTTCGTCGCCAAACCCGCCGTTTCCTACCGGCGCGAACGCTGGGATGCCCCGGACGGCGACTTCATCGACCTCGATTTCGTCGACGGCGAGCCGGGCAAGCCTTTTCTCGTGCTGTTTCACGGCTTGGAAGGGTCGTCGCACAGCCATTATGCGCGCGCCTTGATGGCGCATATCGAGACGCTCGGCTGGTCCGGCGCGGTACCGCATTTTCGCGGCTGCTCCGGCGAACCGAATCGCGCGCCGCGCTTCTATCATTCCGGCGACGCGCCGGAAATCGACTGGATCGTACGCCGGCTGGCGGCTTATGCCAGGCGACGCGGCGCCGGCGCCTTCCATGCGGCCGGCGTCTCGCTCGGCGGCAATGCCCTGTTGCGCTGGCTCGGCGAATCCCAGCACCAGGCCGAAATCGTCGATGCGGCCTGCGCCGTGTCGGCGCCGCTCGATCTGGCGGCCGGCGGCGCGGCGCTGTCGCGCGGCGTCGCGATGATCTATACGCGCGTCTTCCTGCAAACCCTGAAGCCGAAATGCGTGCACAAGCTCGATCAGTTTCCCGGCCTGTTCGATCGCGAAACGATGTTGCGTTCGCGCAATCTCTATGAATTCGACAATGTCGTGACGGCGCCGCTGCACGGTTACCGCAACACCGAAGACTATTGGCATCGCGCCAGCGCCAAGCACATCCTGAATGACATCTCGGTGCCGACGCTGGTGTTGAACGCGAGGAACGATCCTTTCCTGCCGGAACGCCATCTGCCCGAGAAAGCCTCTCCTCATGTGCGGCTCGAGTACCCGGAACACGGCGGCCATGTCGGCTTCGCCGCCGGCGGCATGCCGGGCCGGCTCGATTGGCTGCCGCGCCGCATCGTGCGCTTTCTCGCAGGCGATCTTCCGGCCGACGGGGGAGTGCCGGCGTGATGGACGACATCGTCAAACAAGCCATGGCGAAATGGCCGAACGTGCCGCATTGCTACGGCTGGCTGGCGCTCGACGCGCGCGGCCACTGGCGCATGCGCGACGAACGCGCGCAAGCCTTGCAACTGCCCGGCGACAAGATCAACCATCCCGCGCTGCTCGGCTTCATCAACCGCAACTACCTATGCGACGAACGCGGCCGCTGGTATTTCCAGAATGGTCCGCAGCGCGTCTATGTGAGCCTCGATGCCGCCCCGTTCGTCGCCCGCACCGATCCGGCGCAAGGGTTCGTCCTGCATACGGGCGAGCCGATGACGATCGTCGATGACGTCTGGATGACTGAAACCGGGCAATTGATCCTGGAGGGAGCGGGAAAGGTGGCGGCGGTCGACGACCGCGACCTTGCGCAATGCATCGCCGAACTGCGTATCGACGGCCGCGCCGCCGCCGACGACGACTTGGTCGCCTGGCTGGAAGACAGTGACGACCGGCGGCAGTTGGCGTTGCGCCAGCCGAGTCGCGACATCCCGGTACGGCACATCGCTAGCGCCCTGGTCGCCGAACGCTTCGGCTTCGTGCGCCAGCCGCGGCCGGACTGACGCCGGCGGCGCTATTTGTTTTTCTGGTCTTCCTTCATTTCCTCGCGCCAGCGCGCCTGCAGCTCGCGCTCGCGCGCGTCGATGACCGCCTGGTCGTAGAACGACGCGTCCGGCGCGCGGCGCGCTATCCCCAGCTGATCGAGCGCCGACGGCAAACTGCCGGACAAGGCATACGATTCGGCCAGGGCGATATGCTGCAAGGCCTGTTTGCCCTGCGCCGCGTAGGTCTTGGCCAGCAATTCCTGCAGTTGCGGCTCCTGCCGGTACAGCTGGGCTTGATCGCGCAGATAGCGGATCGCGTCGTCATGGCGGCGCGCCTCGATCAAGGCCTCCGCATACTTGCGGGCGATGCCGCGCGACAGCGGAAACTGCGCACGGGCGGCCTCGGCTTCCTTCAACGCGTCGGCCGCTTGATCGGCGGCGAGCCGGATATCGATCGCGAGGCTCGCGAGGAGGGCGCCATGGGTCGGCGTCTTCGATGCTTCCGGCGCGGCCTCGACCGCGGCACGCGCCTCCTGCAACAATGTCCATGCCTTGGCATGGGCATGCTGCTTCAGCGCGATCATCGCGAGGCCATACTTGCCGGCGGCGACATGCAAACGGTTTTGCTGCTGAAGTTGCGTCTCGAATACGCTCGCGGTGTCGAGCAAACCTTGCGGCGTATCGTCCTGCAGCACGCGCGCGCGGGCCCGGATCAGGTGAAAGTCGAGACTATCGGCGCGCTGCTTGTAGCGCTGCTCCTGGATACGCGCCTGGATGTCGGCGATCCGCTCCGTGGTCAACGGGTGCGAGCGCAAGAAGGCCGGGGCCGAGTCGTTGTAGGCGCGGCTCGCGGTCTGCAAGCGGCCGAAGAACGCCACCATGCCGGACATGTCGAACCCTGCCTCGCGCATGATCTGCAGGCCGACACGATCGGCCTCGCGCTCGGCGTCGCGGGAAAAACTGAGCTGGCGCTGCATCGACAGGCCTTCGCCGCCGAGCACCAGCGCCTGGGCGGCATCCGGGCTGGAGCGCGCCGCCAATACGGCGAGTATGGTTGCCGCCAGCGGAATCAGCGAATCCTGCTTTTGCCTGCCGAGCATGCGCGCGATGTGGCGCTGGGCGACGTGGCCGATCTCGTGCGACATGACCGAGGCCAGCTCCGATTCGTTCTGCGCGGCGATGATGGTCCCGGAGTGCATGGCGATGAAGCCGCCCGGCAAGGCGAAAGCGTTGAGCGCCGGATCGCGCACCGCGAAGAAGAAATATTCATAGCCGGCCTCGCCGCGAGCTTCGGGATGGGCAGCCAGCAACGAGTTGCCGAAATTGTTCAGATACTCGAGCAGCGGCGCGTCGTCGAGATAGTCGCGATCGCGGCGGATGTCGCGCATGATCTGTTCGCCGAGCTTGCGTTCCATGAGCGGCGACAATTCCTGGCGCTCGGTGTCGCCCAGGTTCGGCAGGCCTTGCGCCGCCGTCGGCGACGGCCCGAACGCCAACGGCAAGGCGCACGCCATCGCGGCGATGACGGCGACGATACGTGGCTGGCGTTGCTGGCGTGACTTGCGTGGCTTCATTGTCTATCCAATATGCGAAGAGATCGGCCGTGCGAAAACCCGGTGCGCGCGAGGCGACCTTGGACTTCGACCGGAAAGGCATGCCTGCTGCCAGGATTATACTGACTGCGCGGGAACATATTTTTCCGCATCGCAAGCGCCGCCGGCCGGCTGCGAATTTCGCGATGATATGATACCGGCGCTCCCCATTCGTTCATCCATCGCCCCGTTTCCCTTATGAGCAACCAGAAGCAGGAACAGCCCGCAGGCGCCGAGAACGGCGGCCTCACGCATTTCGATGCCGCCGGCCAGGCCCACATGGTCGATGTCGGCGCCAAGGACGAAACCCACCGCGTCGCGATGGCCGCCGGCACGATCCGCATGAGGCCGGAGACCCTCGCCCTCATCCAGTCCGGCACGGCGAAGAAAGGCGACGTGCTCGGCATCGCCAGGATCGCGGCCATCATGGCCGCCAAACGCACCGACGATCTGATTCCGCTTTGCCATCCGCTGGCATTGACACGGGTCACGGTCGATTTCGACGTCGATCCCGCCCAGTCGAGCGTGACCTGTACCGCCCAAGTGGAGACCTTCGGCAAGACGGGCGTGGAAATGGAAGCATTGACAGCGGTGCAAGTCGGACTCTTGACGATTTACGACATGTGCAAGGCTGTCGATCGCGGCATGGTGATGACGGACGTGCGCGTGCTCGAAAAGCGCGGCGGTAAATCGGGGAACTGGACCGCGGCATGAAAGGCACCATGTCGGCCCCGCGCGTCGCGTCGCGTTATCTGCTGCTCGGCTTGTTGCTGATCACCCTGTTCGGCGCCTACCTGCGCGTCAACGCCGCGTTGCACACGACTGTTTTGTATCCGTTGCGCGCCGACGCCGGCCAATACTTCAGTTATGCATTCAATCTTCGCCATTTCGGCGTCTACTCCCATGAACCGAAATTCGCCGCGCCCGCCGACGGCATCGCACCACGGCCGGACGCGCTGCGGCCGCCCGGCTATCCGCTGCTGCTGACGCTGTTCGCCGGAGAAGTCTCGGCCGCCAAGACCATCCTGCACATCACGCTCCTGCAAGCCGTCCTCGGCATCCTCATGATCCCGCTCGTTTATCTGATCGGGCGCGAACTGCTGCCCGATCCATGGCCGCTGTTGCCGGCGCTGTTGGTCGCCATCTCGCCGCAACTGGTGATCTCGGGGACCTATGTGCTGAGCGAAACCTGGTTTGCATTCCTCATGCTGCTGAGCATCGCCGGCATGATCGCGCAGTTCCGGAAACCGGAACGCGCCGGTTATGCGGTCCTCGCCGGCGTGCTCGTCGGCCTAGCGGCCCTGACCCGGCCGACGCTTCAATATTTCGTTCCCATGGTCCTTATCGGCATGCTGCCCCTGCTGCCCGCTGGAACGCGCTTGCGGCAGGCCGTCGCAATGAGCGCGGGATTCGCGATCGCGTTTGCCCCGTGGATCGCGCGCAATCTGCTGACCTTGGGCACGAGCTCCGATCCGACACTGATGATCAGTTCTCTCGTGCACGGCCATTATCCTGGTCTCATGTACGAAGGCCGGGCCGAAAGCCTCGGCTACCCCTACCGCTTCGATCCGAGAATCGGCGAAATTTCCGCATCGGTCGCCAGCGTGCTCGGCGAAATCGGAAGACGTTTCGCCGCCGAGCCCGGCACCTACCTGCATTGGTACCTGGTCGGAAAACCGCTGTCTTTCCTGTCCTGGGGGGATGCGGCGGCGGCCGGCGACATCTTCACTTATCCCACGCCGCAAAGTCCGTATCACGGCGCCCCCTTTTTCCAACTCACCAAGGCTGCCATGCAGTCGACGCATTGGTTATGGGTCGGCCTGGCGTTGGCCGGTACGGCGCTGGTCGCGTTGCCGCGCATCCGAAGAACATTGGACGGCGCATCGAGGACCGCGCTGCAATTGCTCGTATTGATCATGGCGTATTTCGTCGCCATCCACATGGTCGGCTTTCCGATTGCCCGCTACAACATTCCGTTGCTGCCCGTGATCTATTTGCTATCCGCCTATGTGATCGTCCACCTGGCTTCGACTTACGGTCACAAACATTCGATGACTGCCTCGTAAGAACATCTACTCGAACGCACGCTCACTTCCAAAATTTGTCACGGGCCAGCCTGACCTGGACCGATGCGGACAAGAATCGTCACTTTCCGACATTTCGTGGCATCACGGGATGCCGGTCTTGCCCGGTGAACCTTGACAATCTTTTTAGAAAACCGGCGTCGAGGGGCAAAAAATCGGCATGCCACCGTCGAACAAGCGACACCACGCAGCTATTCGAATGTTTGGCATAAAGCTTGCTGGACAGCATCGCCAGGCAAGAAAAAGGTTTGTAAGACTCAGCCGGGATCAGGAAGTAGCACGTAGGCGTAGTTCGGTACAGATCGAGCATCAACTTTTCTTACTTATTTTGAGCGGGAGTGTGAAATGAAAACCATGAAACCCAGCATGAAAGCCGTCCAAAAGGGCTTTACTCTGATCGAATTGATGATCGTCGTGGCGATCATCGGTATCCTGGCCGCCGTCGCCCTGCCGGCCTACCAGGACTACACCGTGCGCGCCAAGATGTCCGAAGTGATCCTGGCAGCCTCCTCCGGCAAGACCGCCGTGGCGGAAGCCTATGCTCAGTTCGGCTCGATGGTGACCGGCGCCGCTTCGATGGGCGTGCAAGACCAAACCTCGAAGTATGTCGCCAGCGTGGCATGGGCCAGGACCAACGCTTCGGTGGGTACCATCACGGTCACGACCAAGACCGATGCCGGCCTGCCGAGCGATGCCGCTGGCAAGACCATCGTCCTGACCGGCACCGGCGACAGCAGCGGCAAGGTGCAATGGACTTGCGCAGCAGGCACCGGCATGAGCACCAAGTATCTGCCGGGCTCCTGCAAGTAATCGTTGCCCCGCATACCCATGCGAAAAGACCCCCGGATTTCCGGGGGTCTTTTTTTTGGTTCATCGTAGAATTCCGGGGAGTTTTCCGAGCTTGCTATCCTGTGTTGTCACAGGAAGGGAGCAAGCATGCTGGACCGGAAGACGCTGGAAGCGATGGGTGGCTGGAAGGG
>Ga0196972_1000145_pt1 | contig 57837 bp, 52 predicted proteins | sample S1v_2013CmetaG_FD_148618 | JGI IMG/M metagenome (GOLD analysis project Ga0196972, IMG submission 148618) | Soil microbial communities from Anza Borrego desert, Southern California, United States - S1+v_20-13C | ecosystem: Environmental > Terrestrial > Soil > Desert | place: USA: California...
CAGGAGCAGCGCGCCGACTGGGCCTACCACGTCGAGAACGCCAACCCGCCGGTCGGCGGCGCGACGAACGCCCGGTTTTTCCAGAATGCCTCCGCCCCCGGCGACTTGCGCCAGGAAACGATCTGGTCGCGCGGCATCGGCTACCTCGGCAATTTCCCGGAACACGGCTTGCTGATGGATGCGCGCCTGTTCCACGACCGGTTGCGGAACCTGATCTCGGAAAAGCTGCAGTTGTCCGACTTCGCCCCGACCAACGGCAACGGCGTGCACCTGCGCGGCGCCGAGCTGCAAATGCACTACGCGCCGGCGGATCGCTGGAAATTCAATTTGTCGTACGCCTATCTCCGCAATTCGGACGCCACGACGCCGCTCGAACAAACCCAGTATGCGAAGCACAGCGGAGCGTTGGGTGCGACACGCATGCTGCGCAACGGGTGGCGCGTCTCTCTCGCGGCGTACGGCTCCAGCGGCGACGGTCCGGACCGGCCCTTCTATGGCCGCGAGGATCTGATCGTCTCCAAGACGACCTGGCGCGGCAACGGCACTCGCTTGACGGCGTCGCTCATCGTGCGCCACCTGGAAAACCGCTCGAGCAGGTATTTCCAGGGCTTCGGCCGGACGATCGAAAGCAGGTACGACGACAGCATGCAGTACTACGCCACCTTCAAATTCACTTATTAACCTTATTACCCGACCCCACATCGGGACGAAACGTGAACACACTATCCAGACGCCGTAGGGCCTTGCTCGCCTCGCTAGCGTCGTGCGCCGCCGCCATTCCCGCCGCCTCGTTGAGGGCGATCGAGTATCCGAGACAGGATATCCGGATCGTCATCTCCGGCACCGGCGACAACAGCAAACGCATCGGCCAGGTCTTTCAAAGGCAGTTTCCCGGCGCGCGGGTCATCTCCGATTTGTCCGCCCCGTTTCCGAAGCAGCGCGATCTGGTGTTCGTGGCGATCGGCCCCGCCGCCCTGAGCGCGGTGCTGTCGAAGAACGTCGAGGGCGCGATCCTCTCGGTGTTCACCTCCAGCCAGGCCTACAGGACCATCCTCGACAGCGCGCCGCGGCGCGACGGCCACGTGACGGCCATCTACGCCGAACCCTCGCCGACGGATCAGATGCAACTCATCGCGTCGATCTTCAAGCGCCGGGTGAACGTCGCCGTGCTCAACACCGAAAAGACGGAACATCTCGTGCCCACGCTGCGGCAGGCGGCGACGATCGCCGGCTTGAGCCTGGAGATCAAGCGCGTCGGCGCCGAGGACGACCTCAACCGCGCGCTCAATCAAGTCAGCCAGGCCGCCGTGATCCTGGCGATACCCGATACCGACATCTATAACGTCGAGAACATACGGAACACCCTGATCACCTCCTACCGGCACAACCAGGGAGTCATCGGATTCTCGGTCGCCATGGTCAAGGCCGGCGCGCTCGCGACGACCTATTCCAACATCGAGGACATCGCGGTCCAGGTCGGCGAGCTGCTGGACGATTTCGCCGGCTCCGGCCGCCTACCCGCGCCGCAGTTCCCGAAATACTTCCGCACCACCGTCAACGACAGCGTCGCCCGCTCCCTCAACCTGGTCGTCGAGGACGGCACCAAGGAAATGGCGCGCAGGCCGCACGCGAGGGCATCGTGAGGTTTCCCTCCAATAAATGGGGCATCAAGGCGCGCATGCTGCTGATCACCGCGCTGCCGCTGCCGATGATCGCCTCCCTGATCGCATGGTCTCATTTCACCCGGCTCGACGAGATCGAACGCGAACTCCAGGAACGCGGCAACCTGGTCGCCTCGACCATGGCGGAAAGCAGCCAGTACGGCGTCATCTCCGGCAACCTGACCTATCTCGAACGCACGCTGCGCGGCCTGCTGCAGGTCGACCGCAGCATCTACGCCGTCGAGATCCTGGACTTCGCCGGCAAGCCGCTGATCGTGGTGAGCTCCCCCGACGAGCCGGCCGAGAACATGCAAGTCTTCGAGGCGCCGATCCGCAAGGAACTGGTGGACGTCGATCCCTTCGGCATCAGCGATCAGCCGCATTTGTCGGATGCCTGGGACTTCCGGCAGAACATCCGGCCCGGCGCCGCCGTCGGCAGCGTCCGGGTCACGATGTCGCCGACCAGCGCGCTGGAAAGCAAACGCAACCGGGTCCTGGCGGGCACCCTGATCGCGGCCTCCTTCATGCTGGTCGCCAGCCTGCTCGCATTCGCGCTGGCGCGCGGCCTGACCGATTCGCTGGCGGCGACGATCAAGACGGTGCGCCGCATCCGGGAAGGCGATTACCGTCCCGACCTGCCGTTGACCGCCGGCGGAGAGATCGCGGAGCTCCAGAGCAGCATCATCGAAATGGCGAACAGCCTGGGCGAGCTCAAGCTGGACCTCGACGGCAAGGTGAAGGAGCGGACCGAGGAACTGGCCAAGGCGCGCGACCGGGCGCTGAAGGCCGACGCCGAAAAGCGGCGCCTGATCCACAAGGTGACCAACGCGCTCGAAGAGGAGCGCAAGAACATCGCCATCGACATCCACGATCACCTGAACGCGGCGGTGATCGTGGTGCGCATCGAACTGCAGCGCATCCTGAGCCTGGCGGCGAGCGTCGAGGATGCGCTCGGCAAGAGCGGCCGGCCGGACGAGGAAACCCTCTCGCGCATACAACAGCTCAAGAAGCTCGCCGAGTCTTCGCTCGAACACCTGAAGGGCTTGTATGCCAAGGCGCGCGACCTGGTCAAGCGGCTGCGCCCGGAAGTGATCGATACGCTCGGGCTGCGCGACGCCGTCGACGAAATGGTGCAACATTACGACGAGATCCATCCGCACTGCCGTTTCGAGCTCGACGTGGACGACGGCTTCCCGAAGCTATGCGGCCAGATCGCCATCTCGGCCTTCCGCCTGATCCAGGAAGCGCTGTCGAACGTGGTGAAGCACTCCGCGGCATCGAACGTCAAGGTGCGGCTGGCGGTCGGCGCCGGCCAGCGGACGCTGGCGATCTCGGTGGCGGACGACGGCATGGGATTCGACCCCTCCAGGACGGAGGCGGGCATCGGATTGATCGGCATGCGCGAACGCGTGTACGGCTTGAAGGGCAAGCTCGACATCAGGTCGAAGGTCGCCGCCGGCACTGTCATCCACATCGAATTGCCGCTCCCGGTCGAGGCGCAGGCATGACCGGCCGCCGGGACGGAAACGAGAATTCAACAACAACCCGAAAGGAACCTTCGAGAATGAAAACCGCAACGACAATCCTGCTGCTGGGCCTGTCCCTTGCCTCGTCCGCCAGCCAGGCCGTGGATTCGGCCTCCTTCGAATACGCCACCGGCAACCGGACGCAATTCGTGCGCCTCGGCGCCCAATGGCGCTGGGATGCCGCCTGGTTCAAGTCGAACGGCACCCATCTCGGCGGCTATTGGGATGCGACGCTGTCGCAGTGGCGCGGCACGCGCTACCAGGGCCGCGACGCCACGCAAAGCCTGACCGACATCGGCTTCACGCCGGTGTTCCGCTTCCAGAACGACAGCAAGCGCGGCATCTATTACGAAGGCGCCGTCGGCGTGCACTACCTGTCGCGCATCTACGACGTCAACAACCGCAAGTTCTCGACCAGGTTCCAGTTCGGCGATCACATCGGCATCGGCTACGTGACGAACGACGGCTGGGATGTCGCGCTCAAGATCCAGCATTTCTCGAACGGCAGCATCAAGAAGCCGAATCCGGGCGCCAACTTCATCATCTTGAAGGCCGGGCGCGAGTTCTGACGCGACCGGTTCGCCGTGGCGCCCGCTGGGCCGTCACGGCGCTTCCTTGCGCGGCCCCACGGCAGCCTTCATCATCGGCAAGAGCTCCTTCGCGATGAGCGAACTCGCATAGTCGGAGATGTGGTCCGCGTAGCTATACAGGAAGTTCCTGTTCGCGGAAATCGCGCACACGTTGCGCGGGATGTCGCAAAGAAGATGCGTCGGGTCATACACGATCAGTTCCGGATTCAGCCGTTTCAGGTCGGCCACCAGCCTGCGGTATTTCTCCGTCAGTTCGAGATGCCGTTGATAGCCGATCTTGCACCGCGGATTTTCGCGGTGGCTGAGGATTGCATTGAACGCGCGGCTGGAGGTCACCCGGTCGGTCATGCAATCCTTCGGCGTGGGCAGCGTCGGATTGTCCACGACGAAGACCACCTTCTTCCCTGCGTTCCGCAGGGCCTTGATCGACCGCGTCAAGCCGGCCAGCGGTTCCGAGTAGTACGGGCTGCTCGCCAGTTCCTCCACGCTGTCGTCCCGCTCTATGCGGAAAAGCTGCCGGAGCGCGGTCACCAGCGCCACGGCCTCGATATCGGGATTGTCGACGATCGCCTTCAGCGCGATCTGGTTCTTCCTGGCCATTTCGCCATAGATGGGTTCGTCGCTCAGCACCGGCACCGTATTGCCGATGAACATCCAGCGTTCATCGGCGGCCGACTCTCTCACCAGCCCCCAGTAGAGCGCATCCGCCTTGCTGTCGCCCCATAGCGCATAGCGCGCGGGTTGGCGCGCATCCCGGAAGCAGTTGTCCAAGGCATCCTTGTCTTGCTTCGCTACGCCGCATTCGTAAACCACGTACTCGTGTCCGATGCCATGGAACGCCGAGTCGGCGTGGGGATTCATTTCGACCACTTCCCTGCCCGGAAAGCCCTTGCGTTCGAACGTCGCAACGCCGACGGCGCCGATCAATGCCAGCGCCGCGCAAAGTCCGCCGATTTTCCACGGGCGGGGCCGGGAAAAGCGGATCGGCTTCTCGACGAGCACGTAGGTCGCCCACGCCAGGGCCACGGCGAGAATGATCGCGCCGATGCGCCCCATCGGCCCGATCGGCATCGGTTCGAGGATGCGGATGAAGGACAGTATCGGCCAATGCCAAAGATAGAGCGGATAGCTGATCAAGCCGAACCAGACCAGCACGCGATGTGACAGGATGCGCCGCCGCCCAGGCGCTTACCGAGGAGCTCAAACTCGTCCGGAAAAAGCGCTATCCAACCGAATGCGATGCAAGCGAGAAGCACGACGATCAGGGACGGGAAGATGCGCCTGATCCGGCGGGCATAGAAATCGGAGAAGCTGAACGTCCCGGCCTCCATCTGCCGCACGATGATGCCGGTGATGAGGAATCCGGAAATGACGAAGAAGATGTCGACGCCGACGAAGCCTCCTTCGAACAGCGCTGGAAACGCATGGAAGACGACGACGGCCAGCACCGCCAATGCCAGCAATCCGTCTATGTCGGCGCGATAGGAATGATCGGCGGCGCTCTTGTTCTGCGCGGTTGCGCCGGGTTGATATAGATCCGGCTGAACGGCGGGGCCGGCCCGGAACAGCGCCGGCGCATAGGCAATCAATGAATGAAACGGGAAACGGCTCGTCGCCTTCATGTAATTCTTTGCTTCTTGAAACTCGGGTTTCTTTTACGTTCGTCTTCTGACGCGCCGGCATGGTGCCGCGAATTCGCTCTCGCGTTGAGAGCCGGTCTCCGGAGGGCGATTCAAGATGGGATTCCCGGCTGCTTACGGTGAGCCGGGTTGTTTGCATGACAAGGCGGACAGCGATTATCTCATAACCCTCCGCCGGAGATTCCGGCGGAGGACTTTCATGCCTATCGAACAAATCCTTCCAGAAATCCACTAAGCAATATCGCAACAGACACCACCCCAAGGGCCATCATTTTCAGACGCTCCATCGTGGAACGATGGCTGCTCCCTCGCTCCGCGCACATCAACCCCGCATCGATCCTTTCACCCCTATCCAGAAAAGAGCCAGCATGCTGCAAAGTAAAATTTCCATTGACTACAAGGCCCTCGTCGGAATCGAGAACCAAATCGATAACCATCCAGCGGAGGAGAAAAGAAACGCCCATCAACGCAACATCGATAGGTTTACGGAATCCCTTGGCTGGTCGAAGATTCTGCTGTGCTGGGATAAGGACGACGATCTCGACGCAGCCACGACCGGGCGGATCCTGAACATGCTGGAAACTGCCAACACGAGGGATGATGCCGTCGAACCGCTCCACGCGTACCGTGGATTTCTGCACGAGCAACTCGACGAGCACGGCACCCGCATGCCCCGGCCCAATCTGGAGCGCGTGAGGGAATGCATCGACACTCTCGTCGACGCGAGCAAGACGAAGGCAATGGCTTCGTCGGAGAAGATCCACCAGGAACCGTTGTCCGGGCACGAAATGAATTCGGTCCAGGCGCGTAGCAACGTGCCCTATAACGATGTCGCCCGGCTGATACTTGATCATCTCAGCTTCAAGGAACTGGAAGGCAAGCTCGGAACGGACGGTCGCTCCGACAGTCGTTTCCATCGGATATATTTCGACAAAAGGGAAGAAGCGATAAAGGAGGCAGACGAACTGCGCACAGACATCCTCCGGTGCGACTATAGGGACGGTGCGGATCTCAAAGCAATCGCCGGCCATCTTGATGGCATCGACAAACTGCCGCCATCCATGCGCAGCAAATGCCTCGTTCCACTGATACGTTTGTTTGAAATCCAGCGCTGGAAAGACCCGGATTTCTCGGCCGCCTTCGATGCTCTTCTGAAGGCCAGTGGAGGCATTCCAACAAAGAATCGGCACGAAGCGTTGATGGCGTTGACCGATGCTCTTGAACCTGATCGATGTCTCATTGCCGAAGTGGGCAGTGTTTCGTCGAAGTTCGATCGTATCATTGGCTCATTGGGAGAAGTCAGCGTCGAAAATCGCCACACCGTACTACGACGGCTTCTCGATTTCCTCTCGCAGTACATGGACTCATCGAAGTTCCCGGACAAGACCTCGCTGTCGTCGCTGTACAAGCATGTGGCCGAGGTGTACCGGCACCATCTCAAGGAGCTGGCAAACTTCCCCCCCGAACGCCAAGAGTATCTACAGCCTTTACTGTCTCAGCTGATTGAGAGCACTTTCGAATACCTGCCGCAGGACTGTCTCGCCGAGAACACCAACATCATTTACAAAATGATCAAGGCACGCCCCCCGGGGAGCAAGACGATGCAGTCGGCCACTGCCTCAATACTGCCCTACCTGGGCCACCTGAAGCTGGATGACCTCATGAAGACGTTTCACGGGTTCGTCAAGGAACTGGCCGAACACCTCGTCGTACCAAAGAGTGTCATGACCTCCATCCCCGTCTTGTTTAAGGACGAAAGCAGTCGTTACGATGCATTCCTGTGTGTACTCGACGCAGTGAAGTCCGTGACCGAATGGTCGCGGCATTATGCCCTGGCTGACATATGCCGTCATGTTCATGCAATCCCCTCCAGGCAGCGAGCGGGCGCTTTATGGGAAATCTTCAATGCTGCCGCTCCCCTATCCGCCGACCAACGCAATAAAGTCTGGAATGCGGTTGTCAAGGCCATCGAATTTGTTCCGGAAAAAGACCAACTCGACACGTATTCAATGATTGACAACGCGTTGAAAGAACTCCCGAACGATTCGAATTTCCCGACACAGACGCAACAAGCCTTACTGTCGCTGCGTCATCGCCTCATACCGGAAACGAAATGAGAAGCAGGCAAGCTCTTGGACAGAATGCGGCAATAATGTCAGCGTAAGCACTTGCCTTGCGCAGAATGATCTCGTGGGTAAGCCGCGCATTATCCGTGCGCCGAATGGACAAGTCATCCCATGTTTATGGGGTTTTCAACCGAGTGGTTCATCGGAATTGCGTTCCCTCAATCAAGGGACGCATGTTATGATTTTTGCGTCGCCGAGAACAAGGTGGCCGGGTTTGACAGCTCGTTTTACGTAAGCGGACAGAATCCGCCGCATGGCGGATTTTTTGTCCAATGCCTATGCACGTCCTTTCCATGGCGGGCCTGGGCAGGGACACCTTCGGGTGTGCCGGGAGCTTACGTCCGGTCTGTCAACCCTGTCTTGCGCCCGCCCCCTTCATCGCCTTGGGGACCGGGATTCCGACCGCTTGCCGCAGGAGACCCCATGTCCGGCGTCGCCCCCTCCCCGCGTTCATCCCTCGCACTCAGCCCGCACGAAATCCGCGCCCTGCGCCGTGCCTCGCGCATCCTGGAAAAGCGTTTTGCCACGACGCCCCATTGCGTGCTCGACGAGCCCGCTGCCGTTTCCCACTATCTGCGTTTCCGGTTCGCCGGCATGGAGCGCGAGGAGTTTCATGCGCTGTGGTTGACCGCCATGAATCACTTGATCGCGGCGGAGTGCCTGTTCGTCGGCACGGTCACGCGCACCGCCGTGTATCCGCGCGAGATCGTCAAGCAGGCGCTGAGGCACAATGCCTCGGCGGTGATCTTCGCGCACAATCATCCCTCCGGCAGTGCCGTGCCGAGCAAGGCGGATATCGCGCTGACCAAGGCGCTAAGGGAGGCGTTGCGGGTGGTCGATGTATCGGTGCACGATCATTTCGTGGTGACGGAACGGGAAACGATCAGCACCGAGGGGTTTGCGCACCGCCGGTAGCGGCGGTGCCGATGTGAAAATCGATCAGGCGAACTTCGTGAAATCCGGCTTCCTCTTCTCCAGGAACGCCTGCATCGCCTCGCGCGCTTCCGGCGACAACAGCATTTCGCTGAAGTGCTTGATCTCTTCGAGCATCTTGGCGTTGACCGCGTCGGTGTCGTGGCCTTTCATCAGGCGCTTGGTGGTGCGGATCGACGATGCCGGCAGCGCGACCAGCTTGGCCGCCTGGCCTTCGGCGAACGCGCGCAACTGGTCCACCGGCAGCACCTTGCAGACCAGGCCCATGTCGTAGGCTTCCTGGGCGCCGAAGGCTTCGCCGAGCATCAGCTTCTCGGCGGCGCGCGCATAACCTGCCACGCGCGGCAGCAACAGGCTCGCGGAAAACTCGGGGCACAGGCCGAGCTGGGTGAACGGCACCGAGAACTTGGCATTGTCGGCCGCGTAGACCAGGTCGCAATGCATCAGCAGCGTGGTGCCGATGCCGACCGCGTTGCCGGCCACGGCCGCGACAACCGGCTTGCTGCTGCGGCTCAGGGCCTTCATGAACTGAAACACCGGCGCCTCTTCGGTGCGCGGCGGGTTCATCAGGAAGTCCTGCAGGTCGTTGCCGGCGGTGAAGACCTCGGGCTTGCCGCAGATCAGGATGGCGCGTACGGCGCTGTCGGTTTCCGCTTCGTTCAAGGCATCGGCCATCGCCTGATACATCGCGGCGGTGATCGCGTTCTTCTTTTCGGCGCGGTTGAATTCGATGGTCAGGATGCCCTTGTCTTTGCTGGTTGCGATTTCCATGTTTTCTCCGGTGATTCGATTCGGTGATTCCGTCGCATGACGCGTCAGGCGGCGCGCATGCTTCTTCCTTGTTTGTCGGCGCGCTGCTGCAGCCATTGCAGCGCCTGTTGCCATAGCGTGTCGCGGAACTGGGTCCGGAAAAAGCCGAAGTGGCCGATACGCTTGCCTCCGGCATCCTGGGGCCCGATGTAGCGCCGTTCGACCGCCGCGTTGCGGTAGAAGTCGTGCAGGCTGTCGATATTGCGCTTGCTCAGCATCTCGTCGTCAGTGAAGCTCATGCTCAAGATCGGGATCCTGAGTTTGTCGAAGCCGTCGCGGATCGGACTGCCGGCGGCATCGACCACGTAATGCGGGCTCTTGCACCATTGCGCCCATTGGAAGATCACGCCCTTCGGCAGATTGCCGACCTTGCGCACCTTCTTGCCCGGGAAATAGCCGAACAAGCGCGTATACACCGGCACGGCGAAATACCAGAAGAACCAGACAAAGCGCTTCAAACGGGGCACATTCTCGCGCCAGTAGCCGCTGCCCGCCGCCACGGTGACGATGCCGTCGATCAAATGGTTGTCGGGCAGCAGTCCCGGCAACTGCCCGCCGAGCGAATGGCCGACGACGAACAGCGGAACATCCGGCTGCCATGCCTTGGCCGCATGCAGGGCGGCATTGTAATCGCGTTCGGCCCAGTCGAACAGATCGGCTCGGAAGCCGCGCAGGGAACGGCGAAACGCCGGCGGCAGCGAACGGCCCATGCCGCGATAGTCGAAGGTCAACACGGCCAAGTCTTGTTCGGCGAGAAAGCGCGCGAACGGCTCGTAAAAGTCCTGGCCGACTCCCATCGCCGCCGACAATACGATCACAGCCTTCGGCTTGCCTTCCGGCGCGAAACGCGTGGCGCTCAAGCGTATGCCGTCCGTCGTGATCAATTCGATTGCTTCCATCGTTATCTCCTGCGCAAATGCCGATTCGATCGGAGGGAATGAGAAAAGGCCGTACAGTTCTCCACTGCACGGCCTTTCCGTTACTGCGTGGCGGTCCTTAGACGCGCTCGAAGATGCCCGCGGCGCCCATGCCGGTGCCGACGCACATCGTCACCATGCCGTACTTCAGGTTCTTGCGGCGCAGCGCGTGGATCACGGTGGCGGAACGGATCGCGCCGGTCGCGCCGAGCGGGTGGCCGAGAGCGATCGCGCCGCCCATCGGGTTGACCTTGGCGGGATTGAGGCCGAGATCCTGGATCACGGCCAGCGATTGCGCCGCGAAGGCTTCGTTCAGCTCGAACCAGTCGATCTGGTCTTGCGTGATGCCGGCGGCCTTGCAGGCGGCCGGGATCGCTTCCTTCGGACCGATGCCCATGATTTCCGGCGGCACGCCGCGCACCGAGAAGGATACGAAGCGCGCCAGCGGCGTCAGGTTGAATTGCTTGAGGATCTTCTCGGAGACGATGATCAGCGCGCCGGCGCCGTCGGAAGTCTGCGAGCTGTTGCCGGCGGTGACGGAACCCTTGGCCGCGAACACCGGCTTGAGCTTCGCCAGGCCTTCGAGGCTGGTGTCGGGACGCGCGCCTTCGTCGCGGTTGACAGTGCGGGTCTTGATCTCGATTTCGCCGGTGGCGAGGTTCGGGAAGCGCTCGACGATCTCGACCGGGGTGGTCTCGGCGTCGAATTCGCCGGCTTGCTGGGCGGCGATCGCGCGGCGGTGCGATTCGAGCGAGAACTGGTCTTGCGCCTCGCGCGTGATCTTCCACTGCTGCGCGACCTTCTCGGCGGTCAGGCCCATGCCGTAGGCCATGCCGATGTTCTCGTCCTTGAATACGTTCATGTTGACGGACGGATGGTGGCCCATCATCGGCACCATCGACATCGATTCGGCGCCGCCGGCGATCATGACGTCGGCCTGGCCGACGCGGATGCGGTCGGCGGCCATCGCGACGGCCGTGATGCCCGAGGCGCAGTAGCGGTTGATGGTGACGCCGCCGATGGTGTTCGGCAGGCCGGCCAGCAGCACGGCGTTACGCGCCATGTTCAGGCCTTGCTCGGCTTCCGGGAAGGAGCAGCCGATGATCGCGTCTTCGATCAGCTTCGGATCGAGGTTCGGCACCTGGGCGACGGCGGATTGGATGGCGCGCACCAGCAGGTCGTCCGGACGGACATTCTTGAACATGCCGCGCGGTGCCTTGCCGATCGGCGTGCGGGTCGCGGCGACGATGTATGCGTCTTGAAGTTGCTTAGTCATTTCTTTGCTCCACAATTTGTTGAGGACAGAGCTGGCCGGGTAGGTTACCGCTCTCGCTAAAGCCTACGCGGCCCGCTCTGTTCCGCAATGCACGGACTTAGTTACGGACGGGTTTGCCGGTCTGCATCATGCCCATGATGCGCTCTTGCGTCTTCGGATTGTTCAGCAGTTCGACGAAAGCCTTGCGCTCGAGGTCGAGCAGCCATTGCTCGCTGACCAGGCTGCCGTTTTCGACGTCGCCGCCGCAGACGATCTCGGCGATCATCGAACCGAGCTTGAAGTCGTGCGCGGAGATGAAGCCGCCGTCGCGCATGTTGACCAGCTGCGCCATGATGGTCGCCAGGCCGTAGCGGCCGATCACCGGCACCAGCGCCGGCAGGTTCGGGCGGAAGCCGGCTTCATGCATGCCGCGCACTTGCGCCTTGGCCACATGCAGCAGTTCGTGGTTGTTGAACACGATCACGTCGTCCTGCGAGAGGTAGCCCATCTTCTTGGCTTCGAGCGCGGACTTGGAGACGTTCGCGGTCGCGGCGTTGAGGAAGGTGTTCTTCAGGAATTGCAGGATGTCGTTGCCCTTGGCATCGGCCGCTGCACGCACCGCGATTTCCTTCAGGCCGCCGCCCGCCGGGACCAGGCCGACGCCGACTTCGACCAGGCCGATGTAGGACTCGATCGAGGCGACGCGCTTGTGCGAGTGCATCAGCAGTTCGCAACCGCCGCCGAGCGCGAGGCCGGCGACAGCGGAGACGACCGGCACGTTGGCGTATTTGACGGCCATCGTGGTGTTCTGGAATTCGGCGACCGCCGGCTCGATGCCCTTGGCGCCCTTGGACATGAACACCGGCAGCATCGCCTGCAGGTCGGCGCCGGCGGAGAACGGGCCGCCTTCGGCCGCGTCGGCATGCCAGATCACCAGGCCCTTGTAGTTCTGCTCGGCTTCGGCGACGGCGCGGCGGATGCCGGCCAGCACGTCCGGGCCGATCGTGTGCATCTTGCTCTTGAACGACAGGATCAGCACGTCGTCGTTCTGGTGCCAGATGCGGACGGCTTCGTCTTCATGCACCGTCGTGCCGGCGGTCTTGCCGTCGGCCGCGCCCTCGCCGAGGACCGGCGCGCGGAAGGCTTGGCGCTTGTACACCTCGAGGTTCGAACGCGGCACGTAGGCCTTCTTGGCCGGCGACCAGGAACCGTCGGCGGTATGCACGCCGGTGCGGCCGTCGAACACCCAGGCCGGCAGCGGCGCGTTGCAGATGGCTTTGCCGGCGTCGATGTCTTCCTTGACCCAGTCGGCGATCTGCTGCCAGCCGGCCGCTTGCCAGGTCTCGAACGGGCCGACGTTCCAGCCGAAGCCCCAGCGCATCGCGAAGTCGATGTCGCGCGCATTGTCGGCGATCGATTCGAGGTGGACCGCGATGTAGTGGAAGGCGTCGCGGAAGATGGCCCACAGGAATTGCGCTTGCGGGTTGGTCGATTCGCGCAGGGTCTTCATGCGCTTGACCGGATCCTTTTCCTTCAGGATGCGGCCGACCAGGTCGTCGGCCTTGGCGCCGCTCGGCACGTAGTCGCCCTTGGCGGCGTCGAAGCGCTGGATTTCCTTGCCGACCTTCTTGTAGAAGCCGGCGCCTGCCTTCTGGCCGAGCGCGCCCGCGCCGACCAGTTTGGCGAGCACTTCGGGCGTCTTGTAGACCGCGGCGAACGGATCGTTCGGCAGCGTGTCCTGCATGGTCTTGATGACATGGCCCATGGTGTCGAGGCCGACCACGTCCGCGGTGCGGAAGGTGCCCGACTTGGCGCGGCCCAGCTTGGCGCCGGTCAGGTCGTCGACGACGTCGAACGTCAGGCCGAATTTCTCGGCTTCGTGGATCGTGGCCAGCATGCCGAAGATGCCGACGCGGTTGGCGATGAAGTTCGGGGTGTCGAACGCGCGCACCACGCCCTTGCCGAGCGTCGTGGTCAGGAAGCCTTCGAGCTGGTCGAGGATCGCCGGCTTGGTGGCCGCGGTCGGGATCAGTTCGACCAGGTGCATGTAGCGCGGCGGGTTGAAGAAGTGGACGCCGCAGAAGCGCGCGCGCAGATCGGCAAGGTCACCACCTAAGCCGTCCGACAGCGCCGTGATCGACAGGCCCGACGTGTTGGAGGCGAAGATCGCGTTCGGGGCGATGAACGGAGCGACCTTCTTGTACAGGTCGTGCTTCCAGTCCATGCGCTCGGCGATCGCTTCGATCACGAGATCGCAGCTCTTGAGGACTTCGAGGTCGTCTTCGTAGTTGGCGACCTGGATCAGCGCGGCGTCGTCCTTGTTGCCGAGCGGGGCCGGGTTCAGCTTCTTCAGGTTCTCGATGGCGCGCTGCACGATGCCGTTCTTCGGGCCTTCCTTGGCGGGCAGGTCGAACAGCACGACGGGCACTTTCGCATTGACGCAGTGGGCGGCGATCTGCGCGCCCATCACGCCGGCGCCGAGGACGGCGACTTTCTTGACGATAAAGTTGGACATGATTGTCATCCTATGGATTCTTAAGATAAGGCTAACGTAATGCGCTTAGAACAGATCCGCTTCGAGCGACGTCAGGTTCGCCGCACCGGAACGTGCCTGGCGGATCAGCATCGCGGTTTCCGGATACAGGCGCGCGAAGTAGAAGCGCGCCGTCGCGAGCTTGGCCTTGTAGAAGCTGTCGCCGGAATCCTGCTTGGCCAGGGCGATCTTCGCCATCTGCGCGAAGAAGTACGAGAACACCATGTGGCCGACCACGCGCAGGTAAGGTACGGCGGCGGCGCCGACCTCGTCTTGATTTTGGAAAGCTTTCATGCCGATTTCCATGGTCAGCTTGCCGACCTTGTCGCCCAGCTCGCCGAGCGGCGTGACGAATTCGGACAGCGCCTCGTCGGTGCCGTTCTCTTCGACGAAGGCCTTGATCTTGTCGCCGAACTTGCGCAGCTTGGCGCCGTTGTCCATCAGGATCTTGCGGCCCAGGAGATCGAGCGACTGGATCGTGTTGGTGCCTTCGTAGATCATGTTGATGCGGGCGTCGCGCACGTACTGCTCCATGCCCCACTCGGAGATGTAGCCGTGGCCGCCGAACACCTGCAGGCACTCGGACGTGGCGATCCAGCCGTTGTCGGTCAGGAAGGCCTTGATGATCGGGGTCAGCAGCGCGACTTCGTCGGCGGCTTCCTTGCGCACTTCCTCGTCGGGGTGGTGCAGTTCCTTGTCGATCTGCAGGGCGACGTAAGCCGTGAAGGCGCGCGCGCCTTCGGCGTAAGCCTTGGCGGTCAGCAGCATGCGGCGCACGTCCGGATGCACGATGATCGGATCGGCCGGTTTTTCCGGGGCCTTGGGGCCGGACAGGCTGCGCATCTGCAGGCGATCGCGCGCATAGGCCAGCGCGTTCTGGTAGGCGACTTCAGTCAGGCCGAGCGATTGCATGCCGACGCCGAGGCGTGCCGCGTTCATCATCACGAACATGGCGTTGAGGCCCTTGTTCGGTTCGCCGATCAGCCAGCCGGTGGCGCCGTCGAGGTTCATCTGGCAAGTCGAGTTGCCGTGGATGCCCATCTTCTCTTCGATCGCGCCGCAGAAGATCGGATTGCGCGCGCCGAGCGAGCCGTCGGCGTTCGGCAGGTACTTCGGCACGATGAACAGCGAGATGCCCTTGGTGCCGTTCGGCGCTTCCGGCAGGCGGGCCAGGACCAGGTGGACGATGTTCTTCGACATCTCGTGCTCGCCGGCCGAGATGAAGATCTTGCCGCCGGTGATCTTGTAGGTGCCGTCGGCTTGCGGTTCGGCTTTGGTGCGCAAGAGGCCGAGATCGGTGCCGCAGTGCGGTTCGGTCAGGCACATGGTGCCGGTCCATTCGCCGGAGACCAGCTTGGGCAGGTAGAGCTTCTGCTGCTCCGGCGTGCCGTGCGCATGGATGCACTCGTAGGCGCCGTGCGACAGGCCGGGGTACATGGTCCAGGCCTGGTTCGACGAATTCAGCATTTCGTAGAACGCGTTGTTCAGCACGATGGGCAGGCCCTGGCCGCCGTATTCCGGATCGCAGGACAGCGCAGGCCAGCCGGCGTCGACGTACTGCTGATAGGCTTCCTTGAAACCCTTCGGCGTGGAGACGACATGCGTTTCCTTGTCGAGGCGGCAGCCTTCGCGATCGCCCGAATGGTTCAGCGGGAACAGCACTTCGGAAGCGAACTTGCCGCCCTCTTCCAGCACTTGATTGATGATGTCGGCATCCGTTTCGGCGTGCGCGGGCAGTTGCTTCAATTCCTGCTCGACGTTCAGCAACTCATGCAGAACGAACTGCATGTCACGCAAGGGGGCGGTGTATTGGCCCATGATGTTCTCCTGATGCTATTTAGGCTGCCTTCCTGGCAGAGGTTTTCGAATTCTGGTTATTGTTAGCCGGGTTTGAATCGGCCGGCGAGGTCGGGCTGACGTAGGTCTTCAGCAGGCGCTCGAAACCGGCTTGAGCGCGATCGACACTGCCGGGACGCTTGATGAAGCGGGCGTCGTGATGCAGGGCCAGGATCAGCCCGTACATTTCGTAAACCAATTGATAGGGGTCGGTATCGGCGTGCAGATGGCCCATTTCGATCGCCTGCACGACGCAACGGTGCAACGCATCCTGCCAGGCGCGCACCATGCCGACCAATTCCTCGCGGATCGCGCCGGGACGGTCGTCGTATTCGACCGCGCCGCTGATGTAGATGCAGCCGGAAGCGATCTCGACGGTCACGCGCTTGACCCAGCGCGCGAACATCACCTGCAGACGCGGCAGGCCGCGCGATTCCTTCATGCTCGGGTAGAACACTTCGTCCTCGAAGCGCTTGTGGTAGAGCTTCAGCACTTCGATCTGCAAATCCTCGCGCGAACCGAAGTGCGCGAAGACACCCGACTTGCTCATGTTCATGCGATCGGCCAGCAGGCCGATCGTCAAACCCTCGAGGCCGTCGCGGCTCGCGAGATCGAGCGCGACGTCGAGGATCGCGGCGCGCGTCAGTTCGCCCTTGCGCATGCTTTTGTGTGTCGTGTCAGTGGTATGGGTGGCCATAGGATGCTCGCTTGCAAAAAGCCGCTCGCTTTCTGTAATTCTGAAACGAACGTCCGTACTATTATGCACCGATCTGCCAGTGTCAAACGAAAACTTAGAGGGGCGGTTCTAGCGATACGAGAGGGTATTGCCGCATATGAGATGGCTCAATTTCGCGGCATTCCCGGAAGGGAAAACGAGGGGAATTTCTTGTGCATCGCAGCATGCCCTCGCAAGCCGCGTGGATGCTGAGGCTCAGGAATGGGATTTGTCGAGCATGCGGCGATCGCGCTTGGTGGGCCGGCCCTTGATCGCTTCGCCCGGGTCGCGGAACAAGCGGCGGCGCTCGGCTTCCTGTTGCCGTTTGGCGACGCTTTCCTGGGTTTCGGCATAGAGAGTTTGCGCCACGGCGGCGGAACCGCGCACGTCCGACAGGCCATCGACCACCACTTCCCACTCGGTCGAACCGTTATCGATCGCGAGGCGGTCGCCGATCTTCACGCCGCGCGACGGCTTGGCGCGCTCGCCGTTCAGGCGCACCTTGCCGCCGTCCACGGCGTCGGTCGCGAGCGAGCGGGTCTTGAAGAAACGCGCGGCCCAGAGCCATTTGTCGATACGGACGGAATCGGAAGCGAAAGCGGACATGGCGCGGAAACGGAATGATCAAGCGGCCATTGTAGCCAGTTTGACCCTGGCGCTGCGCGAACGTGCCGGCGGCGCAGCCCCTGCCATGTCCGGCATCAATGGCGCCTCAGCAACCGCACAGCATCTCGCTGCTGCCTTGGGAACCCCGTTCGCCGGAGGTCGGATAGCCGTCGCGCTTCCACCAGTCGAGACCGCCGATCAATTCCTTGACCTTGAATTCCAGCTTCGCCATGTTGAGCGCGCCCTTGGTCGAGGCGTTGCAGCCGATGCCGTCGCAATAAGTGACGATCAAGGCGTCGCGGTCGATCCGGGCGGCGGTCTCCGGATTCATGGTCCGGTGCGGCACATTGAGCGCGCCCGGAATGTGCTCGACGGCATACGCTTCGGGCGTACGGGCATCGATGACGATCACTTTCGCGTTCCCGACCAGCAGGGCATGCAGGTCGGAGGAATCGATTTCATAGGCGAGCTTGTCGCTGTAATGACGGATCTGGTCGTTCATGGTTCTCTCTCTGGCTGATGAAGATCGCGGCTGAAAAGGATGATATCGTTGAATGGTTTGCGGAAAAGGACCAATTTTCCGGATTAAAGCAGACCATTTCATGAGCCCGTCCTCCAGCCGGCTGTCCGGCGCCCTGCTTACGCTGCTCGAAGAAAGCGAGTCGGCGCCGATCGCCCTGTCGACCCGGGTCTACCGCGCCATCCGCGGCGCGATTCTAGACCGCACCTTGCGGGCCGGCGACCGCCTGCCGTCCACGCGCGTGCTGGCCGCCGATCTCGCGATCTCCCGCGCGACCGCGGAGACCGCCTATGCGCAGCTCGAAGCCGAGGGCTATGTCGCGCGCCGCGTCGGCGACGGCAGCTATGTCAATGCCGTCGTACCGCGCCGCAATGCCGGAAAGCCCACGGCGAACGCCGTGCCGGCGAATTCCTTGTCCGAGCGCGGCCGGCGGATCGCGTCTCTCGGCAGCTGCATCGATCCGCGCCAGGTGCGCGCCTTTTCGGCCGGGCTGCCTGCCCTCGACGCCTTCCCGCTCGACGTCTGGCAACGCCTGCTGGCGCGGCATGCGCGTTCGCCCGAGGCGAGCTGGCCGATGTACACCGATCCGCAGGGCGAACCGGTCCTGCGCGAGGCCATCGCGCAATACCTAGCGCTGTCGCGCGGAGTCGACTGCGACGCCGATCAAGTCATCGTGCTGACCAGTTCGCAGCAGGCGCTGGTCCTGATCGCGATGCTGACGCTCGATGGCGGCGATGCGGCATGGATCGAGGAACCGGGCTATCGCGGTGCGCAGACGGCGTTCGCCGCGCAAGGCGCGCGGCTGGTGCCGGTGCCGGTCGACGCGAACGGCATGCTGGTCGAGCATGGCCTGCGCGCGGCGCCGCAGGCGAAGCTGGCTTACGTCACGCCGTCGCATCAATATCCGCTCGGCATGGCGATGAGCCTGGAACGCCGCATGCAATTGCTCGACTGGGCGCGGCGCACGGATGCCTGGATCGTGGAAGACGACTACGACAGCGAATTCCACTACGACAGCCGCCCGATCGCGGCGATCCACGGGTTGGACCGGCATGGGCGCGTGCTGTATGTGGGCACCTTTTCCAAGGTCATGTATCCGGGCCTGCGGCTGGCCTATCTGGTCGTCCCCAAGCCGCTCGCGCCGGCCTTCGTCGCGGCGCGCAGCCATCTCGACGGCCACTCGCCGGCATTGATGCAGCTGGTGCTGGCCGACTTCATGCAGAACGGTCATTTCATGGCGCATGTGCGGCGCATGCGCGAGCTGTATCGGGCGCGGCGCGACATCTTTCTCGAAGAGGTGGAGCGCCGATTGCCGGGCCGGCTGCAGCCGCTGCCGGCGGCCGGAGGTCTGCAGGCGGCATGCCTGCTCGGCGATGCGCGCGCGTCCGACGGGAAGCTGGCGGCGCGCGCCGGCGAGGCCGGGATCGACTTGCCGATCCTCTCGCGCCTTTACTTCGGCGACCGGAAGCGGAACGGGTTCGTGATGGGATACAGCGCCTTGCCGCCGGCGGCGATTCGCGCGGGCGTGAAGAAGCTCGCCGCGCTGTTGTAGGCCGGATTCAATCCGAGTATTTGCCTATCGTCAGCAGCCACAACACGCTGCGATAGAAGAGATAGGCGCCGTCATACCAGAGCCGTTTGTACCACGGGATATTGGCGAATTCGAGCGGATCGATCACGACTCCTTCGGCCGCCGCGCGCTCGATATGCGCGCGCAAGGCATTCGAGAACGCGGCGTCGCGCACGATGATATTCGCTTCCTGGTTGACGAAGAGCGACAGCCCGTCGTAGTTGCTCGATCCGACCGTCGCCCAATCGTCGTCCACGACCGCGACCTTGCCGTGCAATTGCGTCTTGCGGTACTCGACGATCTTCACGCCGGCCTTGAGCAGCTTGGGGTAGAAGGAGTGCGCCACCGCATCCTGGATGCGGAACTGGCCGACGCCGAGCAGCAGCACCACTTCGACGCCCCGGTCCGCCGCCTGCGCCAGCGCGTCGCGCAGCTTGCGCCCCGGGGCGAAATACGGATTGGCGAGCAGCGCGCTCTTGCGCGCCACGCCGAGCGCCTTGAGGTAATTGCGCTGGATCGTACGGCGGTTGCGCAGGTTGTCGCGCACGACGAGCCCGGCGAGCATCGGTCCCTCGTCGACATAGACCACCGGATTGCGCACCTCCCGGAACAGCTCGAGGCGGGTGAGGATGTTCAGGCGCCCGAGCTTGAGCCATTGCACCTCGACTTCGAGATGAATGTCGTACACCAGCGGTCCGGTGATCCGCACGGCGAAATCCCAGCGCGGCGCCGGCAGCGGCAACTTGCTGTTGTCGTCGGACAGCATGTCGTCGTTGATGTTGATGCCGCCGAGGAAAGCCAGCTTGCGGTCGACCACGCAGATCTTGCGATGAGTCCGCGCGACGCCGTGGTTGAAGCGCGGATTGAAGCTTCGGTGATGGACGCCGGCCGCGGCGAAGTCTTGCTTCAGCCACTTGCTGAATGCATTGCCGGTGCCGAGCCAGTCGGTGATGACGTTGACGACGACGCCGCGCGACGCCGCCCGCTTCAAGGCTTCCCTGACCCGGTCGGCCGTCGGGTCGGTCGCGAAAATATACGTCTCGAGATAGATCTCCGCCTGCGCATTGTCGATCGCATCGAGCAGCGCCGGGAAGAATTCGGCGCCGCAGTGCAACAGCCTGATGTCGTTGTGAGCGGTAAGAATCACCGGGCGCATGGGCGGAGGAAATGCGGAATGGCGGTCACTCGGGAAGTCGATCGGCAGTCCGCATTCTATACCGGATGCGCGGCGCGGCGACTATGCCAAGACGACGTCGGCCACGATCGGCGCATGGTCGGACAGCCGCGCCCACAAGGCGCCGTGCAGCACCTCCGCCGACTCCACCCAGAAGCCGCGCACATAGATGCGGTCCAGCCGCAGCCAGGGCAACGCCGCCGGGAAGGTGCGCGCCGGCTTCATGCGCGGCCCGCGCAGGCCGAACTGGTTCAGGATGGAGCGCAGGCTGAAGGGCGAGGTCCGGTCGTCGAACACTTCCCTCACGTCCAAGCGCGCGCGCAGGCTGTCGCTGAGCTTGTCGCCCCAGTCGTTGAAATCGCCGGCGATGATGATCGGCGAACCGTTCGGGGAGTAGGTTTCGACCGCCTCGATCAAGGCGTCGCTCTGGCGCTTGCGGCTGCCGGCGAACAGGCCGAGATGGACCACGTAGCAATGGATGTCGCATTTCTGCGCTTGCACCACGCAATGCAGGATGCCGCGCTGCTCGAAGGCGTGATCGGAGACATCCTGGTTGCGCGAGGAGAGGATCGGATAACGGCTCAGCAAGGCGTTGCCGTGGTGGCCATGATCGTAGATCGCGTTCATGCCGTAAGCCGTGTGATGCGAATCGCCGGCCAGGAAATGATGCTGCGCCAGGCGCGGCCAGTCCGCCGCGTGGCGCGTGGCATGCAAATCGTGCCTGCCCTGCACTTCCTGCAGGAACAGCACATCGGCATCGATCGCGGCGATCGCCTGCTTCAACGCATGGATGCGCGGACGATTGCCGATGGACGAGACGCCTTTGTGAATGTTGTAAGTGGCGATCCGCAACTTCATGTGGGCATTGTACTGCTACTCGAAAACGGGACGCCTATAAGTCTTGATTCGAGTCAATTAGTTCCCCGGTGGCGCGGCAATTGCAGGATGGCTTCGGCGTTGGAAGGAGAAAAGCAACGGTCGGCCGCCTCGCGATACGGCAGCCACATGTGATTCGTGTGCTCGCGCGGCGCCAATGCGACGGGAATGCCGCGCGGCACCAACAGGCCGAATACATGCTCGGTATTTTGCGTGACGCCGGGCGCGTAGCGATGGCGCCAGACCGGATAGATTTCGTAGACATTGGAGAGATGCCAATCGCGCAAATTGGCAATCGGAACCGCATCGGGATGTTCGTCATCGGCGTGCGCGACGATGCGGATGCCGGTCTCTTCCCCCACTTCGCGCACCGCGGTTTCGATCAACGGCTCGTCGAGCGCGTCTTTCGAGCCGGTCACCGATTGCCAGTAGCCGGGCTTGTCGGCACGTTCGATCAGCAAGACGTCGAGGTCGGCAGTATGAATGACAACCAGGACGGATTCGGGGATCTTATAAGTCGGCTTCACGGTTCACACGAATAAAAAAAGGCGCGGAAACCCGCGCCTTCGATTATGCCCGAACAGGGAAAGCTTATGCCTTCACCGCCGGCTCGGTATTGCGCAGGCGGATATGCAGTTCGCGCAACTGCTTCTCGTCGACCTCGGACGGCGCCTGCGTCAGCAGGCATTGCGCGCGCTGGGTCTTGGGGAAGGCGATCACGTCGCGGATCGATTCGGCGCCGGTCATCATCGTGACGATGCGGTCCAGGCCGAAGGCGAGGCCGCCGTGCGGCGGCGCGCCGTACTGCAGCGCGTCGAGCAGGAAGCCGAACTTGATCTGCGCCTCTTCCGCATCGATCTTGAGCGCGCGGAACACCTTGCTCTGGACGTCGGCGCGGTGGATACGCACCGAGCCGCCGCCAAGCTCCCAGCCGTTGAGCACCATGTCGTAGGCCTTGGCCAGCGCCTTGCCCGGATTGGTCTCGAGCAGGTCTTCGTGGCCGTCCTTGGGCGAGGTGAACGGATGGTGGGCGGCGACGTAGCGCTGGTTCTCTTCGTCATATTCGAACATCGGGAAATCGACGACCCACAGGGGCTTCCAGACGTTCTCGAACAGGCCGCCGCTCTTGCCGAAATCGCTGTGGCCGATCTTGACGCGCAGCGCGCCGATCGCGTCGTTGACGACCTTCGCCTTGTCGGCGCCGAAGAAGATCAGGTCGCCGTCCTGCGCGCCGGTCTTCTCGAGGATCGCGGCCAATGCGGCGTCGTGCAGGTTCTTGACGATCGGCGATTGCAGGCCGTCGCGGCCCTTGGCCTTCTCGTTGACCTTGATGTAAGCCAGGCCCTTGGCGCCGTAGATGCCGACGAACTGGGTGTAGGCGTCGATCTCGGAGCGCGGCATCGCGCCGCCGCCCGGAACGCGCAGACCGACCACGCGGCCGCCTTCCATGTTGGCGGCGCCGGAGAACACCTTGAACTCGACATCCTTCATGTCGGCGGTCAGGTCGGTGAATTGCAGCTTGACGCGCATGTCCGGCTTGTCGGAGCCGTACAGGCCCATCGCGGTCGCGTAATCCATGACCGGGAACGGGTTCGGCAGGTCGATGTCGAGCACGTTCTTGAACACGCCGCGGATCATGCCTTCGAACATGTCGCGGATTTCCTGCTCGTTCATGAACGAGGTTTCGCAGTCGATCTGCGTGAATTCCGGCTGGCGGTCGGCGCGCAGGTCTTCATCGCGGAAGCACTTGGTGATCTGGTAGTAGCGGTCGAAGTTGGCGACCATCAGCAGCTGCTTGAACAGCTGCGGCGACTGCGGCAGCGCGAAGAAGTTGCCCGGGTTGACGCGCGACGGCACCAGGTAGTCGCGCGCGCCTTCCGGCGTCGACTTGGTCAGCATCGGCGTTTCGATGTCGATGAAGCCGTTGGCGTCGAGGAACTTGCGCACTTCCATCGTCACGCGGTAGCGCAGGCGCAGGTTGTTCTGCATCTGCGGGCGGCGCAGATCGAGCACGCGATGCGTCAGGCGCGTGGTTTCCGAGAGGTTCTCGTCGTCGAGCTGGAACGGCGGCGTGACGGACGGATTCAGCACTTCGACCGAGTGCGCCAGCACCTCGATCTTGCCCGACTTGAGATTGGCGTTGGCCGTGCCTTCCGGACGGTTGCGCACGACGCCGGTGATGCGCAGGCAGAACTCGTTGCGAACATGCTCGGCGGTCTTGAACACGTCGGCGCGGTCCGGGTCGCACACGACTTGCACGAGGCCTTCGCGGTCGCGCAGGTCGATGAAGATCACGCCGCCATGGTCGCGGCGGCGGTGCACCCAGCCGCACAGGCTGACGGTTTGGCCAAGTTGCTCCTCGGTGGTGAGGCCGCAGTAGTGAGTTCGCATTGACATAGTGGATTTCCGGTTACAGGTTTCTTGGTGCGCCCTTGCGCGCCGCGCGGGCGCCGGAGGCTCGTTGTTTTTAATGTGGATCAGTCGGCCGCTTCGAGGGCGGCGGCTTCGGCCTTCTTGAGATATTCGGGCGCGACGACGCCCATCGAGACGATGTACTTGAGCGCTTCGTCGACCGTCATGTCGAGCTCGATCGTGTCGGTGCGGCGCATCATGAGGAAAAAGCCCGAGGTCGGATTGGGCGTCGTCGGCACGTACACGCTGACATAGTCGCCGGCCAGGTGATTGCGGACGTCGCCGCCGGGCGTGCCGGTCAGGAAGGCGATCGTCCAGGCGCCCTGGTGCGGATACTGCACCAGCAGCGCCTTGCGGAACGCGTTGCCGCTCGACGAGAACAGCGTGTCCGAGACCTGCTTGACGCTCGAATAGATCGATTTGACGATGGGAATGCGCACCAGCAGCGATTCCCACAGGTGGACGACTTGCTTGCCGATGAAGTTGCGGGTCGCGACGCCGGTCAGCAACACGATGAGCAGGGTCAGGACCGTGCCTATCCCGGGGACATTGAAACCGAACAAGGCTTCGGGGCGCCACTGCGCGGGCAGGAGCAGCAGCGACTGATCCATCGCGCCGATGATGGTCTTGAGGACCCAGGCGGTGATCGCGAGCGGGACCAGGATCAGAAGGCCGGTGACGAAGTATTTGCGCATCGTGTCTTGTCTTTCGGCGCCGGTTCAGGCGCCTTCGTGCTGTACGGTGTTAGGCGGCATCCGCGCCGCAGGTCGCCGGGCTGGCGCAGGCTCCGGACGGACACGCGGCAGGTTCGGCGGCGGCCGCGGCGGCCGGCTTGGAAGCGCCCCCCGAACCGTTGCGGAAATCGGTCACATACCAGCCGGTGCCCTTGAGCTGGAAACCGGCGGCGGTCAATTGTTTCTTGAAGCTCGACTGGCCGCATTCCGGGCAGTCGGACAGCGGAGCGTCGGACACCTTTTGCAGCACGTCCTTGGCAAAACCGCATGATTCGCAGCGATAAGCGTAGATCGGCATTTCACTCTCCTGCAAAAATCGTACAAAACCCTGAATTATAAAGGCTTTTTCGATGAATATCGGGGATTATTGCGAACCCGGCCAGCGGCGCCGGGACCGGAGCCGCCCATACCGTGAAGCGCAAGGCAAATATGCGGCCTTTCTCCGAAAAAACAAGCATTTGGGCATGCCAAGCGGACGCCACGGCGGCCCAAAAAAACAGGGCCCCTCGCTCTCGAAGGGCCCCGCTTTTCCTGTCTCATGGCGCCCTTGGCGCTGTCCGGCCGCAGGTCTAGGCCGCGATGGATTTCGTGGGTTCCTGCCGATCTTGCAAGGCTTGCGGCAGGAGCGATCCCAAGACCATGCCGACGAACGCCGCGATCAGGCCGGCGAGCTGGCCGGGGAATTGTTCGCCCAGGCCCGACACTTGCGGGAAGAACAGGATCCAGGTGCCCACGCCGGCAGCCAGCGAGAAGATCGCGCCCTGCGTAGTCGCGCGCTTCCAGTACAGGCCCATCACCAGCGGCACGAAAGCGCCGACCAGCGTGACCTGGTAGGCGGCCGACACCAGGTCGTAGATCGAGGTGCCTTTCATCGCGATCGCGTAGGCCAGCACCAGCGCCGCGAACACGACGATCGTGGTGCGCATCGCGAACAGCTGCTGGCGGTCGCTCATGCCGGGCCGCAGGTTCTTGAGAATGTTTTCGACGAAGCTGGTGGAGGGCGCCAGGAGCGTCGCCGACGAGGTGCTCTTGATGGCGGACAGCAGCGCGCCGAAGAACAGGATCTGCATCACGAGCGGCATCTTGGTCAGCACGAAGGTCGGCAGCAGGCGCTGGTAATCGTCCTTCGCCATTTCGAGCGCGCTCGATCCCATGACGACGACGGCGGAGGCGACGATGAACATCGGCACGAACGCGAACAGGATGTAGCTGGCGCCGCCGATGATCGCGCCGGTGCGCGCGGTCGGCGCATTCTTGGCCGACATGACGCGCTGGAACACGTCCTGCTGCGGAATGCTGCCGAGCATCATGGTCAGGCCGGCGCCGATGAAGAACATGATGTCGGTGAAGGTCGGCGGCGGCAGGAATTTCCAGAGGTCCGCCTGGGCGGCCATCGCGAACACCTGGTCGGCGCCGCCGGCCAGGTCGGCGGAGAAGAAGGCGATGATGGAAAGTCCGACCACGAGCACGATCATCTGGATGAAATCGGTCCAGGCCACGGCGAGGAAGCCGCCGACCACCACGTAGATCAGCACGGCCAGCGTGCCGACGATCATGCCGGTCGTCTCCGACATGGCGCCGTTGGTCAGCACCGAGAACACCAGGCCGAGGGCGGTGATCTGCGCCGCCACCCAGCCGAGATAGCTCAGGATGATCGCGACGGAACAGAAGACTTCCACGCCCTTGCCGTAGCGCTGGCGATAGAAATCGCCGATCGTCAGCAGATTGAGCTTGTACAGCTTGGCGGCGAAGAACATGCCGACCAGGATCAGGCAGGTGCCGGCGCCGAACGGATCTTCGACGATGGCGTTCAAGCCGCCTTGCACGAACCTGGCCGGAATGCCCATGACGGTCTCGGCGCCGAACCAGGTGGCGAAGGTGGTGGTCACCACCATGATCAGCGGCAGGCTGCGGCCGGCGACGGCGAAGTCGCTCGTGTTCTGGATGCGCGTGCCGGCCCATACGCCCAATGCGAGGGTGCCCAGCAAATAGAGCACGACGAAGGAAATCAACGTGTAGTCCATGAGAGTTTGCTCCGCGTCAAATACCGGCCAATGGAAAAAACCGGCTCATTATAATGAAGATCGGGAGCCCTTCCGCCCACTTTTTTGCCGTCGATGCGCGGCTGCCGCCCGGCCGGGCCGGGGCGCGTCATCGCGCCGGCGGCATGGTTCATTCCTGCCGACGCCAAACCAGCCAGCGCTCCTTGCCGGCGAACACCGGGATCGAATCCGCCACCGGTTGATCGTCGATCAGCTCGAAGCGAGGACTCAGCAGTCGCTCCAATTCGGCGCGGCCGATGCCGAACGGCGGCCCGCCCGGCTTGTCGTCGAAATAGAAGAAACCCGACAGCAGGCCGCCCGGCGCCAGCAATTCCGCCCAGCGCCGCGCGATGCGCGGACGCCAGTCCGGCGGCAGGGCGCACAGGAAGGCTTGCTCATAGATGAAGTCGAGCGGCCGCGGCGGCTCGAATGCGAAGAAGTCCGCTTCCAGCACACGCTCGGCCCAGCATCCGACGGTTTTCCTGGCGGCGGCGACGGCCGCCGGCGAGAAATCGATCGCGATCGCGTCCCAGCCGGCCTCGGAAAGATAGGCCAGCTCGTAGCCGCTGCCGCACCCGGGAATCAGCGCGCTGCGCGGCGCGGGATTCCGGGCCACGAACTCGCGCAAGGCTTGCGGCACGCCGCCCTTGTCCCAGGGCGTGAAACGCTGTTCGAAACGCTCCGACCAGAATTCGGGCGCGGTGGGATCGCGGGTTGCGAAATTGGGAACCACGGAATCGGACATGAGCTCGCCCCTAGTAATTCGCGCGCAAATACCACTGCATGAAAAGCATGCCGACCAGCAGGCCGCCGCCGAAATAGACGAGGAAGGCGAGCATGCGATTGGTGCGGCGCTGTTCCTCGAGCAGCTGCTTGAGCAGATCGGTTTCCTGCGGCCGCGGCTCCGCTTCGTGCGTGAGCGCCTGGTGCACCAGGCGCGGAAGCTGCGGCACGATATGCGAGAAGCGCGGCGCCTCGGCCTTGAAGCGCTCCACCAGGCCGCGCCAGCCGACCTGCTGCTCCATCCAGCTTTCGAGATAAGGCTTGGCGGTCTTCCACAGATCGAGATCGGGATCGAGCTGACGGCCGAGGCCTTCGATGTTGAGCAGCGTCTTCTGCAGCAGCACCAGTTGCGGCTGCACCTCGATGTTGAAGCGGCGCGAGGCCTGGAACAGGCGCAACAGCACCTGGCCGAAGGAGATGTCGCGCAAGGGCCGGTCGAAGATCGGTTCGCAGCAGGCGCGCACCGCCGCTTCCAATTCGTCGACGCGCGTGTTCTTCGGCGCCCAGCCCGATTCGATGTGCGCCTCGGCGACGCGCTTGTAGTCGCGCCGGAAGAAGGCGAGGAAATTCTGCGACAGGTAATCCTTGTCGAAATCGGTCAGCGTGCCGACGATGCCGAAGTCGAGCGCGATGTAGCGGCCGAAGGTTTGCGGATCGACCGACACCAGGATGTTCCCGGGATGCATGTCGGCATGGAAGAAGCCGTCGCGGAACACCTGGGTGAAGAAGATCTCGACGCCGTCGCGCGACAGTTTTTTCAGATCCACGCCTTCGGCCACCAGCCGGTCGACCTGGGAAATCGGAATGCCGTGCATGCGCTCCATCACGATGACGTGGTTGGAGCAATAGTCCCAGAACATTTCCGGCACCAGCAGCAGGTGGGACTCGGCGAAATTGCGGCGCAGCTGGCTGGCGTTGGCCGCTTCGCGCATCAAGTCCAGTTCATCGTGCAGGTACTTGTCGAATTCGGCGACCACTTCGCGCGGCTTCAGGCGGCGCCCGTCCGCCCACAGGCGTTCGACCCAGGCGGCGCCGATGCGCATCAATGCGAGATCCTCCTCGATCACCTTCTTCATGCCGGGCCGCAGCACTTTCACGGCGACTTCGGTGCCATCCTTGAGGGTGGCGAAATGCACCTGCGCGATCGAGGCGGAGGCCACCGGTTCGCGCTCGAAACGGGCGAACAGGCGGTCCGGATGCTCGCCGAGCGACAATTCGATCTGGGCGATTGCGAGATCGGGATCGAACGGCGGCACCCGGTCCTGCAGCCGCGCCAACTCGATCGCGATATCGAGCGGCAGCAGGTCGCGTCGGGTCGACAGCACCTGGCCGAATTTCACGAAGATCGGGCCGAGCTCTTCCAGCGCGCGCCGCAGGCGCACGCCGCGCGGCGCGGAAATGTCGCGCCAGAACAGCAGCTTGCCCACCCAGCGCCGCATGGCCGAGACCTGCGGCACGTCGAGACCGGACATGGCGATCTCGTCGAGCCCGTAGCGCGCCGCGACGCGCACGATCTTCAAGACACGCAAGAGCCGCTTGATCATTTCGCGCCGCCTTCCAGTTTCTCGATGCGCTTGGCGAGCCGCTCGACATCGTCGCGCAAGCGCGCGACCTCGGCGGAAAAATCGGCCACCGCTTGCGGGCGCATCAGCATCGGGTTCTCTTCCAGGAAATATTCGGCGGCGTTCTCGGCCAATTTCCGCTGCGTGGTCCTGGCCGTCTCGAACGCTGCCTTCGCGCCCTGGACGATGCGCACGGCGGCGATGTCCCCGACCAGTTTGGCGAGGTCTTCCTCGGCGTCCCAGCGCAGCGACTGCGACACCTGGGAAATCGCATTGGCGAAGTCGGCGTCGCCCTCGATCTTCACGTACGAGAACGCGCGCTCGCGGTCGCGCAGGATCAGCGGCAGATCGGCCGGCTTGATGCGGATCGTGACGCTGGCGGCCGTCTCTTGCGGCGCGCTCTCCATCAGGCCGTCCGCCGACACGCGCAAGCGCACCGCCGCCGCGCCGAGGTCGAACACGGCGGTCTTGCCGGCATGCCAGGACAGCTTGTCGCGCGCCCACGGCTCCTGGGCAAGCAAGTGGTTGAGGGCGGCGGGGACAACGGGCGGCAGAAGGAATGTCATGTCGAGGGCCAAATAAAAACCGCCCGTGAACTCTCACGGGCGGCCCAGAGTTTACCAGTTCGCGGCGCTTGATTAAGACAATTGCTGGATACCGGCCAGCAGCCAGCCGCCCTGCCCCGCCCGCGGTTTCGCCAGGTTCCAGACCTCGGCGAACGGCGCGGCAGGCGCATTCTCGGCTTCCTTGATCATGCCCGAGAACTTGACGCTCGCCAGATAATCGGCGCCCACGGTGTCGATGCCGAGCAGTTCGGCATCGAGCGAGACGACATCGGTGTGGTTCGGCGACGCGCCTCGCTCCTGCAATTGCATCTTCAGTTCGGCGAACATTTCCGGCGTCGTGAATTCGCGGATATCGTTCACGTCGGCCTTGTCCCAGGCGGCTTGCAGGCGAATGAAATGCGTCTTGGCATGGCGCAGGAAGCCGGCCACGTCGAAGTCCGCCGGCACGCCCCAGGGCGCCGTGTTGCCGCCTGCAGGCCCCGAGGATTGCAGGCCGATCGGCTGCGCGGCCGACTGCGGGGCCGGTTCGTTGCGCGGCTCGACGCGCGAGCCGATCTCCGGCGTATGGGCCCGGCCGGCCGCGCCGGCGCCCGCGTAGGCCGGCTGATTGCCGTTGTTGCGGCGGAACAAGCGCATGAGGAACATGACGGCCACCGCCAGCAACGCGACCATCAACAGCGTGCCGAGGATATTGCCGATGGCGCCGCCCAGGCCGAGATGCGAGAACAGCATGCCCAGGCCGAGGCCGGCCAGCGCGCCGCCGAGGATGCCTTTCCAGGAGCTGGCCGGCTTCGCCGGGGCCGCTTGCGGCGCCGCGCCGGGCGCCGGTTGCGCCTGCTGGGCGGTATTGCCGGCCTGATTCGGGGTATTGGTCGGCGTCTGGCGGCTGACGTTCTGCGACTGCTTGCCGATGGCGCCGCCGCCGCCGAGGCGCTTGGCGTCCGCATCGGGCACGGTGACCGCCAAGGCGGCGAAAGCCATCATCATGGCAACCAAGGTTCGTTTCATGTCTTTTTCCTCCAATTTTCGGTACCGGTCAGAGCTTGATGCCGGTATGCAGCGCCGCCACACCGGCGGTCAGGTTGAAATATTCGACGCGCTCGAGCCCCGCGTCTTGCATCATCTTTTTCAGGGTTTCCTGGTCCGGATGCATGCGGATCGATTCTGCCAGATAACGGTAGCTGTCGGCGTCGTTCGCAATCCGCTTGCCCAGCCAGGGCAGCACCGAGAACGAATAGACGTCGTACGGCTTTTGCAACGGTTCCCAGACCTTGGAAAACTCGAGCACGAGCAGCTTGCCGCCCGGCTTGAGCACCCGCCGCATCTCGGACAGCGCGACATCCTTGTGCGTCATGTTGCGCAAACCGAAAGCGACGGACACGCGATCAAAATAATCGTCCGGGAACGGCAGTCTCTCGGCGTCGCACAGCAGCGTCGGCGTCACCATTCCCTGGTTCAGGAGCCGGTCGCGACCGACGCGCAGCATCGATTCGTTGATGTCGGTCAGCCAGACTTCGCCGGACGGTCCCGCCCGCTTGGCGAATGCCTTGGCCAGGTCGCCGGTGCCGCCGGCGATGTCGAGCACCTTGAAGCCGGGCCGGATGCCGGCCTGGGCAATCGTGAACGTCTTCCAGAGCCGGTGCAGGCCGCCGGACATCAGGTCGTTCATGACGTCGTATTTCGCGGCCACCGAATGGAAGACTTCGGCGACCTTGTGCGCTTTTTCTTCCTCGGGAACGGTCTGGTAACCGAAGTGGGTGGTATTGGTCATGATTCGGAGTTCTTGGCGGAAGCCGCCATTATACAAGTGGGACCCGCGCGCCCGGCGCCGGTTCGCCGGGGCGCCGATGCGGCGCGGATCTCAGTGGGAATGCCCGCACGCTTTGGCGCTACCCGGCATCGGCGCATCGCGGCCCGCCTCCCGACCATGGCCGGCCGCTTCCAGCCGCCGCAGATAATCTTCCCACAGCTTTTCCTTGTCGCGGCCGAGCGAATAGAGATAGTTCCAGGTGTAAATGCCGGTGTTATGGCCATCGGAGAAATGCGGCTGCACCGCATAGTTGCCGACCGGCTCCAAGGCGGTGATGAGCACGTCGCGCTTGCCGGTCTGCAGCACCTCCTGTCCCGGCCCGTGGCCGCGCACTTCGGCGGATGGGGAATGGACGCGCAAAAACTCGAACGGCAGCACGAACGCCGCGCCGTCGTCGAACGCGATCTCAAGCGTGCGCGATTGCTTGTGGACGGTCAGTTCCACGGGAAGCGGGGAGGTTTTCATGGCATCGGACATGATCAATAGGACATGGTCGGTATCGCCGGAGATGTCAAAGGCATTCCAGCTGTTTCAGGACGCGCGCCAGCTTTTCCCGGGTTTCCGCGGAAGCCGCCTGCATCGGCGCCCGCAATTCGTCGCTCATGCCGTCCATCATCGCCAACGCGGCCTTGAGCGGCCCCGGGTTCGGTTCCTCGAATAGCAGCCGTATCAGCGGCAGCAGGCGGTAGAAGATCTCGCGCGCTTCCGTCAGGCGTTCTTCGCCGACCAGCCGCGCCACGCGGGCGAAGAGATCGGGCCGGACATGCGCCGAAGCGAGGATGCCGCCGCTGCCGCCGAGACAGAGCGTGGACAGCAATTGCGCATCCTCGCCGGCCAGCACGTCCAGGGCGCCGTCCGCGATCAGGCTCATCGTGTTCACCTGGTTCCCGCCGCAATCCTTTAGAGCGACAATGCGGTCGTGTTGCGCCAGGGTGCGGAAGGTTTCGAGCGCGATGGCGACGCCGGTGCGGTAGGGAATGTCGTAGAGGATCAGCGGCACCGCGGAGGCGTCGGCCAGGACGCGGAAATAGTCGACCAAGCCGGCCTGCGACGGCCGGATGTAATACGGCGTCGGAGCCAGCAGGCCGGCCACGCGGCGCTGGGCAATCTTGTCCAGCCTGGCGAGCACGCCGGGCAGGTTGTTGCCGGCCAGGCCCATGACCACAGGGCAGGACGGCACCGCATCGAGCACCGCATCGAGCGCCGCCAGTTGCTCTTCCTCGTTCAAGGCCGCCGCCTCGCCGGTCGAACCGCAGACGATCAAGCCGGATACGCCGTTGCCGGCGAGGCGTTGCGCCAGCTTTTGCAGCGCGGCGAAATCGATCTCGCCGTTGCGGAAAGGGGTGACCAGCGGCACCCAGATGCCTGTAAAGCCTGTCATTGCAAAACTCCCTATAAGAACCCGATCGCTTGGTCTCCGCCAAGAGGCCTGCATGATAGCGTTTTACAGAAGAGCATGGTGTCCGTCCGCGTGCCCGCCATCCTGTCAGCCTGCCTGACGGGACGGCTCGCCCCGATCAGACAGGCGTCCGTTTCTTCGATTTAGCGGCGTCGGCGCGACGCAAGATAGCCTCGCGCAGCGCGGACAATTGCGCGCGGCGGGTTTCGAGCGCGGCGGCTTCCGGAACGCGCTTGGCCTCGGCCCAGATCGGCGCAGGAAAGTGCGCATCGTCCGCGAAGCGCGGGATCACGTGCCAATGCAGATGCGGGACCACGTTGCCGAGCGAGGCGAGGTTGATCTTGTGCGGCCGCATGACTTCGCGCACCGCCGCCTCGACTTGCCAGACCGCGTCCATGAACAATTCTCGATCGGCGGCGGACAAGTCGGTCATTTCCCGCGCATGCGCATTCCAGATCACGCGGCAGAAACCAGGATAGTTCGCATCGTCGACCAGGACGATGCGCAGCCGGCCGTCGTCAAGCACGACCGCGCCGCCGGCTTGCTCGCACAATTCGCAGTTGCCGGCGCCCATGCTCATACCAGCACCCGCTCGATGCCGCCGCGATTGGCTTGGGCGACGTATTCCGGCAGCCAGTTCTCGCCGAGCAGATGGCGCGCCATCTCGACCACGATGTAGTCGGCTTGCGTACCGGCGTCGTCGTTGTAGCGCGACAATCCCTGCAGGCAGGACGGGCAAGAGGAAAGAATCTTGATGTCGCCCTTGTAGCCGTCGGCGCGCAGCTTGGCGGCGCCTTTCTTCATTTCCTCTTCCTTGCGGAAGCGCACTTGGGTGGAAATGTCCGGGCGGGTCACGGCCAACGTGCCCGATTCGCCGCAGCAGCGCTCGTTCTTCTCGATCTTCGTGTGGTCGGCGGTGGTGATCAGCGCATTCACGGTCTTCACCGAATCCTGTTGTTTCATCGGATTGTGGCAAGGCTCGTGGTACATGTAGCGCGTGCCGGTCACGCCTTCGAGCTTGACGCCCTTCTCCAGCAGGTAGTCGTGGATGTCGATGATGCGGCAGCCCGGGAAGATCTTGTCGAATTCATAGCCTTCCAGCTGGTCGTAGCAGGTGCCGCACGACACCACGACGGTCTTGATGTCGAGGTAGTTGAGCGTGTTGGCGACGCGATGGAACAGCACGCGGTTGTCCGTCATCATCTTCTCGGCCTTGTCGTATTGGCCGGATCCTCGTTGCGGATAGCCGCAGCACAGGTAACCGGGCGGCAGCACGGTCTGCACGCCGACGTTCCACAGCATCGCCTGCGTGGCGAGGCCGACTTGCGAGAACAGGCGCTCGGAGCCGCAGCCCGGGAAGTAGAACACGGCTTCGCTGTCGGAGGTGGTCTTCTTCGGATCGCGGATGATCGGGATGATCTTGTCGTCCTCGATGTCGAGCAGCGCGCGCGCCGTCTTCTTCGGCAGGTTGCCTGGCATCTTCTTGTTGACGAAGTGGATCACCTGCTCCTTGACCGCCGGCTTGCCCACCGTCGACGGCGGCGCCTTGGTCTGCTTCTTGGCGAATTTCTTCAGCAGCTCGTGGCCGAGGCGCTGCGCCTTGTAGCCCCAGCCGATCATGACTTCGCGTGTGGCGTTGATGGTGGCGGGGTCGGTCGCGTTCAGGAAGAACATCGATGCGGCCGTTCCGGGATTGAATTTCTTCTGGCCCATCTTGCGCAGCAGGTTGCGCATGTTCATCGAGACGTCGCCGAAGTCGATGTCGACCGGGCAGGGATTGACGCACTTGTGGCAGACCGTGCAATGGTCGGCCACGTCGGAGAATTCTTCCCAGTGCTTGATCGACACGCCGCGCCGGGTCTGCTCTTCGTAAAGGAAGGCTTCGACCAGCAGCGAGGTGGCGAGAATCTTGTTGCGCGGCGAGTAGAGCAGGTTGGCGCGCGGCACGTGGGTGGCGCACACCGGCTTGCACTTGCCGCAGCGCAGGCAATCCTTGACGCTGTTGGAGATCGCGCCGATGTCGCTCTGCTGCATGATCAGCGATTCATGGCCCATCAGGCCGAACGACGGCGTATAGGCGTTGCGCAGGTCGGCCGGGAACTCGGGATTGTCGAGCAGCTTGCCCTTGTTGAAGCGCCCTTCCGGATCGATGCGCCGCTTGTAGTCGCGGAACGCGCCGATCTCGTCCTCGGTCAGGAATTCCAGCTTGGTGATGCCGATGCCGTGCTCGCCCGAGATCACGCCGTTGAGGGAGCGCGCGAGCCGCATGATGCGCGCGACGGCCTTGTGCGCATCCTGCAGCATCTCGTAGTGGTCGGAGTTGACCGGGATGTTGGTGTGCACGTTGCCGTCGCCGGCATGCATGTGCAGCGCGACGAACACGCGGCCGCGCAGCACGCTCTTGTGGATCGCGGTGCATTCGTCGAGGATCAGCTTGAAGGCGGCGCCGTTGAAGATCTGGCGCAACGGGGCGCGCAGCTCGGACTTCCACGATACCCGGATCGTGCGGTCCTGCAGGACGTGGAATACCGTCGCCTCGGCCTGGCGCGCCAGGCGCTCGTCGAACGCCGGCGCCAGCCTGTCGAGCCCCAGCGGCAGCATTTCCGCCTTGGCCTCGCGCAGCGGCTTATCGAGATTCCCGAGCAGGTAGGTCCAGCGCGCCTCGACCGCCGCCAGCAACTGGTGCGTCTGGTTGACGCGGTCTTCCAGCAGCACGTCGTCCGGAATGTCCTTGCCTTCCGCATCCTCGCTCTTGCCGAGCGGAAGATGCTCGCGCGCGAAGAAGGATTTCAGCCGGCCGACCAGCTGCAGCTTGTTCTTGATCGACAGTTCGATGTTGATGCGCTCGATGCCGTCGGTGTATTCGCCCATGCGTTCGAGCGGGATCACGACGTCTTCGTTGATCTTGAACGCGTTGGTGTGCTTGGCGATGGCGGCGGTGCGGGCGCGGTCGAGCCAGAACTTCTTGCGCGCTTCCGGGCTGACGGCGACGAAGCCTTCGCCGACGCGCGTATTGGCGATGCGGATCACTTCCGACGCGGCATGCGCGACGGCTTCCTCGTGGTCGCCGACGATATCGCCGAACAAGGCCATCTTCGGCAGCGTGCCGCGCTTGGACTTGGTCGCGTAGCCGACCGCGCGCAGGTAGCGTTCGTCGAGATGCTCGAGGCCGGCCAGCTTGATTGTCGCGAATTCCGGGCCGCCGGTCTTCGGCAACTGGTCGAGATAATCCTTGATTTCGACGATCGAGGGGATCGCGTCGCGCGCCTCGCCGAAGAATTCGAGACAGACGGTGCGCGTATGCTTCGGCATCTTGTGCAGGATCCAGCGCGCCGACGTGATCAAGCCGTCGCAGCCCTCTTTCTGGATGCCGGGCAGGCCGGCCAGGAACTTGTCGGTCACGTCCTTGCCGAGGCCTTCCTTGCGGAACACGCGCCCCGGAATCTCCAGGATCTCGGTCTTGAACGGCGCATTGCTCCGCCCCTTGTCGGCCGGGTGCGTCCACTCGAGCTTGAAGCGCGCCACCTCGACGTCATGGATCTTGCCGAGGTTGTGATCGAGGCGCGTGACTTCGAGCCAGTCGCCGTTCGGATCGACCATGCGCCAGCTGGCGAGATTGTCGAGCGCGGTGCCCCACAGCACGGCTTTCTTGCCGCCGGCGTTCATCGCGATATTGCCGCCGATGCAGGAAGCCTCGGCGGAAGTCGGGTCGACCGCGAACACGAAGCCGGCCTTTTCCGCCGCATCGGACACGCGCTTGGTGACCACGCCCGCGCCGGAATGAATGGTCGCGTATTCGCGCTCCACGCCCGGCAGCCTGAGCATCTCGACGGCGCCGAGCTGTTCCAGCTTTTCGGTGTTGATGACGGCCGACAGCGGCGTCAGCGGCACCGCGCCGCCGGTGTACCCTGTGCCGCCGCCGCGCGGAATGATGGTCAGGCCGAGTTCGATGCAGCCCTTCACCAGGCCGGCCATCTCGTCTTCCGAATCGGGCGTCAGCACCACGAACGGATACTCGACCCGCCAGTCGGTCGCGTCCGTCACGTGGGAAACGCGCGACAAGCCGTCGTACTTGATGTTGTCCTTCGCCGTGTAGCGGCCGAGCACCCGGGTGGCGCGGCGGCGCAAGTCGTACATCTGGCGGAATTCGTCGCCGAAGTCGGCGACCGCCTTGCGCGCCATGCGCAGCAAGGCATCGACGCTGGAGGCCCGGCGCTCGCCGTTGCCATCCTCCGCTTCCGCCTGGTGGCGGCGCTTCTCGATTTCGTTCAGGCGGTGATGCAGCGCATCGATCAAGGCCGCGCGCCGCTTCGGATTATCGAGCATGTCGTCCTGCAGATACGGATTGCGCCGCACGACCCAGATATCGCCGAGCACTTCGTACAGCATGCGCGCCGAACGTCCGGTCTGGCGCGCGCCGCGCAAATCGTCGACCAGGCGCCAGGCTTCCTCGCCCAGCAGGCGCATCACGATTTCGCGGTCGGAGAACGAGGTGTAGTTATAAGGAATCTCGCGCAGGCGCGTGGGCGTGGCGCCGGTCTCGTGGTCGGAAAGCAAAGCCTCGATTTGTGCTGGGGCGTTCATCGGATCTGGATCGGAGTGAGAAGGGCCGCGCAACGGGTCGTCGGTCTGGCGCCGACGTTGACACCGGTTTCGCAGCCGGAAGAATGCTGAAGACAGCGAATTAAAAGTTCATTGTAGCTTATTGCAACGCACAAGAACCATCTCCCTACGCTCCGTAAGGCTTATCCAGGAAAATGCCGTTTTCTCAAGGAAATCGCCCCACGCCGGGGCCGCTCAACCGAACACGCGGGCGAGGTCGTGCCAGAACCCGTCCGGCACGTAAAGCAACAGGCTGGTCATGGTCAGGTAGCGCAAGAACTTGCCCAGCGCCATCCAGGCCACGCTTGGCCAGAACGGCAGTTTGAGCCAGCCGGCCAGGGTGCAGATCGGATCGCCGATGCCGGGCACCCATGCCAGCAGCATCGTCTTCGGGCCGAAGCGCTGCAGCCAGCCGAACCAGCGCGTCTGGCGCTCCTTGGCGAAGGCTTGCTTGGCGCCGTAGCCCATCCAGTAGTCGACGATGCCGCCGAGGGTGTTGCCGACGGTCGCCACGGCGATCACCGGCCAGAACAAGGCGCCGTTGGCCTTAGCGACGGCGAACACCGCGGGTTCCGAGCCCATCGGCAGCAGCGTGGCGGAAAAGAAGCTGATGAGGAACACGGCGCTCAACCCGACGTCGGGTAGGGCGAGAACATCGAGCAGCCAGTCGATTACGGATTGGATCATGAACAGAAATGTAGGCATCGGAAGCCGCGCCGCGGCCGGCGCCGGGCTCGGCATGGGCGTCCATTATAATGACCCGCTGCCCGGCAGGCTGCTCCGGGCTCGTCATCCAGCAGTTTCATCTTCGACCATCCATGACTACCGACTACCTGAAGAAAATTCTGACCGCCCGCGTCTACGACGTCGCCATCGAAACGCCGCTCGAGCTTGCGCCGACCCTGTCGCAGCGCATGGACAATCGAATTTACTTCAAGCGCGAAGACATGCAGAGCGTGTTCAGCTTCAAGCTGCGCGGTGCCTACAACAAGATGGCGAACCTGACGCCGGCGCAGTTGAAGCGCGGCGTGATCTGCGCTTCCGCCGGCAACCACGCACAAGGCGTGGCGGCGTCGGCGGCGCGGCTCGGCTGCCGCGCGGTGATCGTGATGCCGACCACGACGCCGCCGATCAAGGTCGAGGCGGTCAAGGCGCGCGGCGGCGAAGTCGTGCTGCATGGCGATTCCTACACCGACGCCTACCAGCATGCGCTGACGCTCGAGAAGAGAATGAAGCTGACCTTCGTCCATCCGTTCGACGATCCGGACGTGATCGCCGGCCAGGGCACGATCGGCATGGAAATCCTGCGCCAGCATGCGGACGATATCCACGCGATCTTCATCCCGATCGGCGGCGGCGGCCTGATCGCCGGCGTGGCGGCCTATGTGAAGGCGATCCGCCCCGAGATCAAGATCATCGGCGTGCAGACCACCGATTCCGACGCGATGTCGCGCAGCCTGGCGCACGGCCGGCGCGTGACGCTGCCCGATGTCGGCCTGTTCGCCGACGGCACCGCGGTCAAGTTGGCCGGCGAGGAAACCTACCGCCTCGCGAAACAATATGTCGACGAGGTAATCCTGGTCGATACCGACGCGGTCTGCACGGCGATCAAGGATGTGTTCCAGGACACGCGCAGCATCCTCGAGCCGTCCGGCGCACTGTCGGTGGCCGGCGCCAAGGCCTATCTCGAACGCGCGAAGCACGACCGCAAACCCTTGAAGAACGAAACGCTGATCACGATCTGCAGCGGCGCCAACATGAATTTCGACCGCCTGCGCTTCGTCGCCGAGATGGCCGACGTCGGGGTGGCGCGCGAAGCGGTGTTCGCGGTGACGATTCCGGAAGAGCGCGGCAGCTTCAAGCGCTTCTGCGAATTGATCGGCCCGCGCAACGTGACCGAGTTCAACTACCGCATCAGCGATGCCCGGGAGGCGCACGTCTTCGTCGGCCTGCAGACGTCGACGCCGGACGAATCGCAAAAGATCGCGAAGAGCTTCGAGAAGCACGGCTTCCGAACGCTCGACCTGACCCACGATGAATTGGCCAAGGTGCACATCCGCCACCTGGTCGGCGGCAAGAGCCCGCTCGCCCACGACGAGCTGTTGTACCGCTTCGAGTTCCCGGAACGCCCGGGCGCGCTGATGCGCTTCCTCGACAGCATGGCGCCGAACTGGAACATCAGCCTGTTCCATTACCGCGCCCAGGGCGGCGATGTCGGCCGCATCCTGGTCGGCTTGCAAGTGCCGAAGAAGGAAATGAAGGCCTTCCGGGAATTCCTTGCCACGCTCGGCTATCGTAACTGGGACGAGAGCGACAATCCCGTCTACAAATTGTTCCTGTAATCATGAGCACTCCCGATACCTCCCCGCTCGGCAAGCCGACGGCCTACAAGGCCGAGTACGATCCCTCGCTGCTGTTCCCGATCGCGCGCCAGCAAAAGCGCGACGAAATCGGCATCGCGGCGGGCGCCACCCTGCCCTTCTTCGGCGTCGATATCTGGAATGCCTATGAAGTGTCGTGGCTCAACATGCGCGGCAAGCCGCAGATCGCGATCGCGACCTTCACGGTGCCGGCCGATTCGCCGAACCTGGTCGAATCGAAATCGTTCAAGTTGTATTTGAATTCCTTCAACCAGACCAAGGTGGCGGGACCGGAAGCGCTGGCCGACATGCTGCGCGCCGACCTATCCGACGCCGTCGGCGCCTCGGTGCAAGTCAGCCTGGCCATGCCGGACGGGTTCGCCAGCCTGCGCATGGGCGAACTCGAAGGCCTGCCGCTCGACCGCCTCGATATCGAGGTCGATCAGTACGAACCCGATATCTCGCTGCTCAAGGCGGATCAAGCCGAATCGCTGGTCGAGGAAAAATTCGTCTCGCACCTGTTGAAATCGAATTGCCTCGTAACCGGCCAACCGGACTGGGGCAGCGTGCAGATCCATTACGTCGGCGCGCCGATCAACCAGGAAGGCTTGCTGAAGTACCTGATCGGTTTCCGCAATCACAACGAGTTCCACGAGCAATGCGTCGAGCGCATCTTCATGGACATCCTGCGCCAATGCAAACCGCAGAAGCTGGCGGTCTATGCGCGCTACACGCGCCGCGGCGGACTCGACATCAATCCATGGCGCAGCAACTTCACTACCGGCCAAAGGCCCTCGAACTTGCGTAATGCGCGTCAATAACGACAGATCAAGGGAAGCACACTTCCCTTGGTAACAAGTCAGTAACAAGTCAGCGCCACGAAAGAAAAACAGGAATATAATGCGTTGCCGGCGCAACCTTGTGCATTGCAACATGAACCATTTCAGCCAGATTCTCCCGCTTCCCAATGTCGTTCTCGACATCAGTGTTTCCAGTAAGAAACGCGCATTCGAGCAAGCGGGATTGATTTTCGAGAACAATTGCGGCATTGCCCGTTCGACCGTTTCGGACAATCTGTTCGCGCGCGAACGCCTCGGCTCGACCGGTCTCGGCCACGGCGTGGCCGTTCCGCATGGCCGGATCAAGGGTTTGAAGGCGCCGCTGGCTGCGTTCGTGCGCCTGGCCGATCCGATTCCCTTCGAATCTCCGGACGGCGAACCGGTCAAGCTGTTGATCTTTCTGCTCATCCCGGACAACGTGACCCAGCAGCACCTGGAAATCCTCTCCGAGATCGCCGAAATGTTTTCCGATGCCTCGTTTCGCGATGCGCTGGCGACGATGCAAGATCCCGCCGCCGTGCACGTCCGACTGATCACCTGGCAACCGAGCGCCCAAAGTGTTGCATAATGACCGGCGAGTAGACCTCCCGCCGGGCCCACCATGCCGCTTTCCACCCCGCTGACGATCCAACAACTGTACGAAGACAATCGCGAGACGCTCGAACTCGGCTGGTTCGCCGGTTTCTCCGGCGGCGACCGCCTGATCTCGGGCGACGCCTCTTCGGCGGCCGACCAGATCGGCCATCTGAACCTGATCCATCCGGGCCGTATCCAGGTGTTCGGCCAGGCGGAAACCGAGTATTTCAACCGCCTGTCGCCGACCTCGCGCACGCATCATGCCGAGGAACTGGTCGCCAGCCAGCCTCCTGCTTTCATCATCGCCGAAGGGCTGGAAACGCCGCCCTATGTGCTGGCGATGTGCGACGAAAGGAATATCCCGCTGTTCTCGACGCCGCTGTCGGCTGCGCAAGTGATCGATTATCTGCGCGTCTACCTGTCCAAGAAGCTGGCTCAGCGCATCACGATGCACGGCGTATTCATGGACGTGCTCGGCGTGGGCGTGCTGATCACCGGCGAGTCGGGATTGGGCAAGAGCGAACTCGGCCTGGAATTGATCTCTCGCAACCACGGACTGGTGGCCGACGACGCGGTCGAATTCGCCCGCATCGCGCCCGACGTGATCGAGGGCCGCTGCCCGCCGCTGCTGCAGAACCTGCTCGAAGTGCGCGGCCTCGGCCTGCTCGACATCAAGACCATCTTCGGCGAGACCGCCGTGCGCAGGAAGATGCGCCTCAAGCTGATCGTGCACCTGGTCCGCCGCAGCACGCTCGAGGAAAACTATGAGCGCCTTCCCCTGCATTCGCAAACCGAGGATGTGCTCGGCCTGCCGATCCGCAAGGTCGTGATTCCGGTCGAGGCCGGTCGCAATCTCGCCGTGCTGCTCGAGGCCGCGGTGCGCAACACCATTCTCCAATTGCGCGGCATCGATACTCTCAAGGAATTCATGGAACGCCAGCAAAAGGCGATGGAGGGCGACTGATGCGCATCGTTCTCATCACCGGCATTTCCGGCTCCGGCAAATCGGTCGCCTTGAATGCGCTCGAGGATGCCGGCTGGTTCTGCGTCGACAACCTGCCGCCGACGCTGTTGCGCGCGCTGGTCGCGACGCGCTTGGCGGAAGACGGCGACACGCTGGCCATCGCGGTCGATGCGCGCAGCGCCAACTCGCTGGCCGGATTGCCGTCCGACATCAAGCTGCTCAAGGATGAAGGCCACGACGTCAAGGTGGTGTTCCTGACCGCCAAGACCGAATCGCTGATCAACCGTTTCTCCGAGACGCGCCGCAGCCATCCGCTGTCGCACCGCGTCCACCCCGACCAGAATCCGACCGACCGGCCGACGCTGTTCGACTGCATCACGAAGGAGCGCGAGATGCTGTCGGTGGTCGAGGGCCTCGGCCACGTGATCGACACCTCCGGCCTGTCGGCCAACAAGCTGCGCGCCTGGGTCAAGGAAATCGTCGAGACGCTGCCGACGCAATTGACGGTGCTGTTCGAATCCTTTGCCTTCAAATACGGGGTGCCGCTCGATGCCGACCTGGTGTTCGACGTGCGGGTCTTGCCGAATCCCTATTACGATCGCGATCTACGTCCCCTGACCGGCCGCGACGCGCCGGTCGCCGCCTTCCTCGAAGCGCAACCGGCGGTCGGCGAACTCATGGCCGATATCCGCGGCTTCGTCGAGAAATGGCTGCCCTCGTTCAAGAACGACAATCGCAGCTACCTGACGGTCGCCATCGGCTGCACCGGCGGTCAGCACCGCTCGGTCTACATCGCCGAACGGCTGGCGCGGCATTTCGGCCCGACCGAGCGCGTGGTGCTGCGCCATCGGGAACTCGCCTGATGACCGGCTGGCTGCCGTTGTTTCCCTTGAATACGGTGCTGTTCCCGGACGGCATCCTGCCCTTGCGCGTGTTCGAAGCCCGCTACATCGACATGGTGAGCGAATGCATGCGCAACAATGCGCCGTTCGGCGTCGTCCTGATCAAGTCGGGCACCGAAGTCGGCGCGGCGGCCGTGCCCGAGGCGGTCGGCTGCCTGGCCTACATCACACAATGGGACATGGCCGACCTCGGCGTGCTGATGCTCAAGACCAAGGGCGGCGAACGCTTCCGCATACTCGAGACCCGCGAATTGGCCGACCATCGGCTGGAAGCGCGCGTCGAAATGCTCGAAGCCGACTGCACGCCCCCGCCTTCCGACATGCATGTGCGCTGCGCCGAAAGCCTCAGGAACGTGATCGACAACATCGTCGCCAAGGGGCGCGCCGAAAAGGGCCAGGAATTCGACAATCCGTTCGCTTCGCCGGCCCGCCTCGACCAGGCCGGCTGGGTCGCCAACCGCTGGTGCGAAATCCTGCCGATTCCGCTGAAGGCGCGGCAGCGGCTGCTGGAGCTCGGCGATGCGCAAAGCCGGCTGCAGATCGTCTATCAATTCCTGCAGCAGCATCGGCTGCTGTAGGCTGCGCGGCTGGAGATAAGCGCCCAGGCGCTGTCGCAACTCGTCGACCAGTCCTGCAGCATGGAATTCCAGGATTACCTGAACAGCTACCGCGTCAAGGCGCCGCAGGCGCCGATGCACGATCCGCTGCATGCGGATACCGCGATTCCCGAACCCGGAATGGATGCCGGCTTCAACAGCAAGAGCACGATGAACCGGGCATTCGGGAACATACCAGTGTGACGCCGCCCCGGTTCCGCGGCAGCGCAGACCAGGAAATAGCGGATTCCGCGCCGATTTGACGGCGCAACTTATCATTTGACACGCCGGCAAACGACTCCGGATGGCGCCCATCGCATTTGCGGCGCTCCGGACGGCACAGACATCGATACTTTTCCGGTGTCCAGCTTTCAACCGCTTCCATCAAGGTAATTCGCTCGTTCCTGCCGCTGCATTTCTTTCCTCGGCAAAATTACCAGCCTCCAATGCGTTCTGCCGATCATCCTGGCCTTGAGCACCTGCCAGACTGGCGCCCTGCGTCGCGTCATCAGGCGCGATGAAGCCTAGTGGTCCGCCACACCCCGATTTACGTTTTCTGTCGGCCGCTCGAAGGCGATTGCTGCGTTGCGAATGCTCAGCAGGGGGCGGAAGCGGTGTTTCGCAAAGCATGCTTTGCGCCGCTGTAGCCGGTATGGCCTGCAAGCCATACCGTGGATCCGCCCTGCTTCCGCTTCACCCTTGCAGGGCGCGTTTCCGCTTGCAAGCGGAAACCGTACCGCAGGCGGGCAACATGTTGCTCGAATTCCCTGCTTTACCCTTGCACTCGCCTCCGATCGCCGCGGCATAAACCGCAAATCGGGGTGCGACAGACCACTAGGCCACGATTACGGCGCCGAAAAAGCGGGACACGATCCCGGCGTCCCCAGGATCGATGCCGAATACAAGATATTGATGGAACGCGTCCTGCCGATCGCGGAGCGGTACGAGCTATGGCAATAGAGCGGATTCAGCCCGACAGCAAGTCGCGCCGGCACATCACCGCCAGCAAGAGTTTCTTGACCGGCGCCGGTAACGGCGCGTCTGCCAGCCGGTCGGCGCGATACCAGACATGCGCGCTCTGCGCCGCCATGACGGCGCGCCGGGCCAAGCGAACGCGATACGGCGTCACATGCAGCTTGAAATGCGTGAAAACATGGGTGAACGGCTGGAGAAGTTCATAATCGTCCGCCTCGCCCCATGCCGCGACCGCGCGCCACAATGCGCCGCGCGTCTCGGCGCGGTCATCCGAAGCCGGCGCGGCGATCTCCGGCAACGACAGCAATCCGCCCCAGATGCCGCTGCCCGGCCGCTGTTCGAGCAAGACTTCATCGCCGGCGGTCACCACCAGCATCGCCGCATGCCTTTCCGGCACCGCCTTCTTCGGCTTGCGCACCGGCAGCTCGGCGACGCGGCCGGTAGCGAGCGCGACGCAGCGCGTGCTCAGCGGGCAGGCATCGCATGCGGGCTTGCCGCGCGTGCAGAGCGTAGCGCCAAGATCCATCAAGCCTTGCGTGTACGCCTCGATATCGTTGTGCGGCAGCAGCGCGACGGCGCGCAGCCAGAGCTTATCTTCGACCGGTTTGTCGCCCGGATAGCCGTCGATGCCGAATACGCGCGCGAACACGCGCTTGACGTTGCCGTCGAGGATGGCGGCGCGCGTGCCGTAAGCGAAGGCCGCGATCGCCGCCGCCGTGGAACGGCCGATGCCGGGCAGATCGGCCAGCAATTCGGGATCGCTGGGAAACACGCCGCCGTATTGTTCGACGACGCGCTGGGCGCAGCGATGCAGATTGCGGGCGCGGGTGTAATAGCCGAGCCCGCTCCAGTGCGCCATGACGTCTTCGCTCGGCGCGCCGGCCAGCGCCTGAATATCGGGGAAGCGTTGCAGGAACCGCTGGTAATAGGGAATCACGGCCGCGACCTGCGTCTGCTGCAGCATGATTTCCGACAGCCAGACGCGGTAGGCGTCGCGCGTGTTCTGCCACGGCAAAGCATGCCGGCCATGCTGCTTTTGCCAGCGGATGACGGTTTCGGAGAACGACGGATCGGCATAGCCGGCCGCGCCTCCCGCGATCGTCCCTGCCTCGCCCCGAACTTCCGCGGCGCGGCCTGCGCCAACTGCTCTTTTCATCTACGCCGCGGCCCTCAGTGTCGGAATGTCCGCCGCGATCGCGCTCTTCAGTTCCGCCTCGAGCGTCGCCAGCATGCGCTTGTGCGTCTCGATATCGATCTGCATCTGCTCGAGCACCTGCATCTTCTCCTCGAGGCTGTCGGTGGCGTCGTGGATCTTCTCGATCGATTGGCGGCGCCGTTTCAACTGCGCCTTGTGCTCGCCGATCTGCGCTTCGAGCGGCGCCATCACGACCTTGAGCCAGGCTTCGACATCGCGATTGGCTTGCAGGAAGCTCTGCTTGACGCGCGAGGCGATCGAATCGAAGAACTTCTGCATCAGCACGACTTGCGGCGTCGTCATGATCGCGGCGGTGCCGAACTGCTTCTGGTAGATCCCTTCGATCATGCGTATCTCTTGCAGGTATTTCTCGAGCGAGAACGGCATCGGCGTCGAGAGCGCCAGGCCGTGCTCGGTCGAGAACTTGCGGTACATCACCGTCATCATCTCGGTGATCTCGTCGATCTTCAGCCCGGAACTGTGGAGATTGCCCTCGATCTTTTCGAAGAAGTCCTTGACGGCCTGGCGCAGGCCGGCGGAGAACTTGCTGCCTTCCATCGCATCGCGCGTCTTGCGGATCTCGTCCTTCAGGATGCTCATGCCGAGGCTGGTGAAGACTTCGGTCGACAAGCGCGCGAACACGGCGCGCGTCGCCTGCAGCTTGAACAGGCTGTCGTCGAACTCCTTCTTCTCGACGTCGATGCGCTTCATCATGTGCGCGACAATGTTCTGGTTCTTGCCGCGCAGGCTCTTCAGTTCGACCAGCTGCTCGACGATGCTGCGCGCGCGCGCCGACAACAGCGCCTGGCGGGAGGTGATCAGGTCGTCGATGTCGCCCGCGAGCTGGGAGCGCATGATGTCCTGCTTGGCCGGGATCAGATCGGACGACAAGGCGTTCTCGAGCGCCGGCAGGCGGGTCTTGGCGAGCAGGCCGGCATCCTGGTTGATCTTGGCGACCAGCCCCTTTTGCGCCGACACCGGAAACACCTGGTGCCGGCCCAGGCCGAGCGTGTGCGCCACGCCGGCGACCTGCTTCTCGATCTGCGCCTCGACTTCCGCCGGCGTGCGCAGCTCGTCCCACATGCTGTCGATCTTGTTGAGAACCACCATGCGCCCGGCGCCGCCGCCGATGTGGTCGCGCCACACCTCGATATCGCTCTTGGTGACGCCGGTATCGGCGGCCAGGATGAACAGCACCGCGTGCGCGTTCGGGATCAGGTTCAGGGTCAGCTCCGGCTCCGTGCCGATCGCGTTGAGCCCCGGCGTATCGACGATGACCAAGCCTTGCTGCAACAGCGGATGGGGAAAGTTGACGATCGCATGGCGCCATTGCGAAATCTCGACGAGGCCGTTCTCGTCGACGGTCAGGGCGGCGTCGGGATCGTCTTCGTCGTACAAGCCGTAGCGCTTGGCGTCCTCGACGGAGACGCGCTTGGTCAGGCTGACTTGCTTGAACGCCTCGAGCATGCCCTCGCTCGACGAGATATCGAGCGGCAGCACGGTCCAGGCGCCGTCGTGTTCCTTGAAATCGGTGGTCGAGCGCATTTCGGCGCGCGTTTCGATCGGCAGCAGGCGGATCGACGGCGGCAGCGTATCCTCGTACATCAGTTCGGTCGGGCACATCGTGGTGCGGCCGGCCGACGACGGCAGGATGCGCTGGCCGTAATCGGCGAAGAAGATGGCGTTGATCAGTTCGGATTTCCCGCGCGAGAATTCGGCGACGAAGGCGATCGACAGCTTGTCGTCGGCCAGGCGGGTGCGGGCGCGGGCGAAACGCTGGTCGCTGGCGGCGTCCGACAACTGAGCGACATTGACGCAGGCGCGGTAGCGCTCGAGCGCCTTGACGACGCTGTTGCGCCAATCGCTGTACCGTTGAAAATCCTGAACCAGGTTGCTGCTCACATTATCCTCGCTTGACGCGCCGTTCTACCGGAAATTACACGAATCTAGCATCGGCACCTACTTTTGACAATTTGCGCAATAAAACGTCGATCTCTGCCCCTGGCGGATCTGGCGCACCGGCGTTTTGCATATTCGGCAAGGCTCGCCGGCGCGGTCGTAGACGAAATAGGTCTGCTGGAAGTAACCGGTCTGGCCGTTGACGCCGACGAAGTCGCGCAGCGTGCTGCCGCCCTGCTCGATCGCCGCCGCCAGCGTCTCGCGGATCGCCGCGGCCAGCTTTTCATAGCGCGCCAGGCCGATGCGATGGGCCGGCGTCTTCGGATTGATGCGCGCCTTGAACAGGCTTTCCGACGCATAGATGTTGCCGACGCCGACCACGATGTCGCCCGCCAGCAGGACTTGCTTGATCGGCGCGCTGCGCCGGCGCGTCTGCCGGTACAGCAATTCGGCCGAGAACCCGGAGCCGAGCGGTTCCGCGCCGAGGCCGCGCAACAGCATGTGGCTGTCGAGATCGCCGTCGTCCTTGGCATGCCAGAGCACGGCGCCGAACCGGCGCGGATCGTGCAGGCGCAGCAATCGCGAGCCGAAAACGAGATCGAAGTGATCATGCTTTTGCGGCGCGGACGCGGCCGGCAACACGCGCAAATGCCCCGACATGCCGAGATGGACGATCAGCGTGCCGTGGTCGAACAGGATCAGCAAGTACTTGCCGCGCCGCCCGGTGCCGCGAATGGTGCGCCCAGTCAGCAATTCGTCGAGGCGCGCCGGAAACGGCCAGCGCAATCCATCGTGGCGCAGCACCACCTTGGTGACGGTTTGTCCATCGAGATGCGGGGCGACGCCGCGGCGCGTCACTTCGACTTCGGGTAATTCAGGCATGAAAGACTCGCAACACCTATGAGGAAAACTGCGTTTTCGGTGATGAAAACAGGCTGCGGAACAAGATTTCCGCCCTACACGGCACCTTGGATGAGCGTACAATGGATTTGCGCTTGGCGCCGCACTTAGTCCTTTTAGCCGGGCGCTTTTGTTCTCGATTCACGCTCAGGATTTCCATTGAAGAACGTTCTCGCTATTGTATCGCTGGCGCTGTTGTTGGCGGGTTGCGCCGGCATGACGAGCCAGGCGGCCGCGCCGGCGCGCGAGGAAACCGCGCCGCCCGCGATGGCCGAAGCCGGCGCGCCTGTGCCGGCCGCGGCGGCGGCGGAAAGCAAATCCGATAGCGCTGAGTCGGGCGACGCTTCGCTGCCTTCGGTCAAGCTGACCGAGGAGTTGATGTACAAGCTGCTGGCTTCCGAAATCGCCTATCAGCGCGGCCAATGGCAATCGGCCTACGTGACCATCTTGTCGGTGGCGCAGCAGACGCGCGATCCGCGCCTGGCGCGACGCGCCGCGGAAATCGCCCTGTCCGCCAAGCAAAGCGGCGAAGCGCTGGCGGCGGTGCGCCTGTGGCGCGAACTGGCCCCGCAATCGGAAGAGGCGCTCCAGTATCTGCTCGGCTTCATCATGCTGGGCGATCGCATCGACGAAGCGCGTCCGATCCTGGAGAAGCGCCTGAAGGAAGCCCGCCCGACGACGCGCGGGTTGATGATGTTCCAGATGCAGCGCCTGCTGTCGCGCGCCAAGGACAAGGCGGCAGCCTTCTCGATGCTCGAAACCGTGCTCGCTCCTTATCGCGACACGCAGGAGGCGCATCTGGCGCTGGCGCAGGCGGCGGCCCACAACGGCGACAACGTGCGCGCACGCGCCGAAGCGCGCGCCGCCCTGGCGATCAAACCCGATTCCGAACTGGCCGCGCTGACCCTGGCCCAGGTTTCGCCCGACAAGAACGAAGCCATGCAAGCGCTCAAGGAATTTCTCGCCACGCAGCCGAAAGCGCGCGACGCGCGGATCGCCTATGCGCGCATGCTGGTCGAGCAGAAGGAGTACGGCAAGGCGCGCTCGGAGTTCGAAATCGTCCTGAAATCCCGGCCGGAAGATCTCAGCAGCCTCTATGCGCTCGGCATCCTGAGCAAGGAAGCGAACGATGCCAAGGCCGCCGAAAAATACCTGACGACTTACCTGGACGTGCTCGCCCGCCGCCCCGACGAGGAACGCGACCCGACCGCCGCCTACTTCGTGCTGGCCCAGATCGCCGAGGATCGCAAGGATATCGATGGCGCGCTCAAGTGGCTGGCGCAGATCGAATCGGGCGAATCCTGGCTCGGCGCGCAGCTCAAGCGCGCGCAAATCATCGCCAAGCGCGGCGACCTCGCCGCCGCCCGCGCCTTGCTCAACGAATTGAAACCCGATAGCGAACGCGATCAGGTGCAGATCATCATCGCCGAAGCGCAATTGCTGCGCGAGGCCGCCCGGCATGGCGAAGCGATGTCCCTGTTGGAGGAAGGCCTGCGGCGCCATCCCGACAATACGGATTTGCTCTACGACTATGCGATGGCGGCGGAAAAGGCAAACCAGCTCGAGGCCATGGAAACGGCGCTGCGCAAGGTCATCGCATTGGCGCCCGGCAATCAGCATGCCTACAATGCGCTCGGCTATTCGTTCGCGGAACGCAACATCCGCTTGGCGGAAGCGCTTGCCTTGATCGAGACCGCCTTGAAACTCGCTCCCGACGATCCCTTCATCATGGATAGCATGGGTTGGGTCATGTTCAGGCTAGGCAAACTCAAGGAAGCGGAGGAACTGCTGCGCCGCGCCTATGAATTGCGGCCCGATCCGGAAATCGCGACCCATCTGGGCGAAGTCCTGTGGGTCAAAGGCCAGAAGGAAGCGGCCCAGAAACTGTGGCGCGACGCCAGCGAGAAGGATCCGCAGAACGACACGCTCAAGAGCACGCTGGCGCGCCTGCATGTGAGCTTGTGAAAGCCGGCCGGTTCGTTCGATAATCATCGCTTTGCATTTTTCCGCCCCTGACCCGCCGCGCGGGCCAGGGCGAACATGCCGGCAACGTGAACCATCTTCACTTGTTTCCTCCTTTGTCGATGCCCTCCTCCCTCCGACGCGGCTTGCGGTTCGCAGCCTTTGCGCTGGCGCTGTTCCTGGGCGGCTGCGCGAGCGTCGCGCCGCCGGGCGGGATGCCTCCTGCCGCCGGCCAGCCGGCGTCGATCTACCGCGACACCATCGATCTGAAAGGACGCCTGTCGCTGCGCTACGAACGCAACAGCAAGGAAGAAGCGATGCACGGCAGCTTCGAATGGACGCAAACGCCGCAACGCACCCGGCTCATTCTTTCTTCGCCGCTCGGGCAGACGCTGGCGGTCGTCGAGATCACGCCCTCGTCAGCGACCTTGACGCAAGCGGGGCAGCCGGTTCGCGTCGCCGCCGATCCGGATGCGCTGATCTCCGAAACCCTCGGCTGGCCGCTGCCGGTATCGGGCCTGCGCGACTGGCTGCAAGGTTTCCTGGTCGACGCCGCCGGCCGGCGGATCGCGGTCGCGCCGCATACCGCCGACGCCATCGCAACGCGCGACGGCTGGCGCATCCGCTACGCCGCCTGGGAAGACACCGAAGCCGGCGCCCCTCTCGCCGGCAGCCGCCCGAAGCGCATCGACGTCAGCCGCGCGACCGAACACGCCGGCGAAGTCGCATTGCGCATCGTAATCGACGAACGGCAGACGCACTGACACGACAGCCATGATCCGCACACTGGAAAACTGCCCGGCGCCGGCCAAGCTCAATCTATTCCTCCACGTCACCGGCCGGCGCGCCGACGGCTATCACTTGCTGCAAACCGCCTTCCAATTGATCGACCGCGCGGACCTGCTGCATTTCCGGCTCCGCGACGACGAACGCATTCATCGCGTCACCGAAGTCGCCGGCGTGCCCGAAGACAGCGACCTGATCGTGCGCGCCGCGAAACTCTTGCAGGAATCCGCGCCGCGCGCCAATCCGATCCCGCGCGGCGTCGAGATCGCGATCGACAAACGCTTGCCGATGGGCGGCGGTCTCGGCGGCGGCTCTTCCGACGCCGCCACCACGCTAATGGCGCTGAACCACTTGTGGCAAACCGGCCTGACGCGCACCGAATTGATGGCGCTCGGCCTGCGCCTGGGCGCCGACGTGCCGTTTTTTATCTTCGGCCGCAGTGCCTTCGCGGAAGGCATCGGCGAGGAACTGGCGCCGATCGACACGCCGGAATGCTGGTATCTCGTGATCGAGCCGGGGGTGCAGGTACCGACCGCCGCAATATTTGGATCGAATCAATTGACACGAAATACAAAAGCAGTCAGAATAACGGACTTTTCCGAAGCTCTGAGGAATTCACGCGATTTCGGGAAGAACGACTTGCAAGTCGTGGCCGCCGAGCTCTTTCCTCCGGTCGCCGAAGCTATCGAATGGCTCGGCAATCATGGAAACGCGAGGATGACCGGTTCCGGCGCTTGCGTATTTTGCCCGTTCGAACAGGAACGCGAGGTTGACGAAATACTGCAAGCGATAACCGCCGACCGGCCCCGCTGGAAAGCCTGGAAGGCCAGAGCGCTGACGCAGCACCCGCTCGCGCATCTGTTGCAGTCGTAGTCAAGGAATTCGCTTGACGTTGCATGTTTGTTGATTCGATCGCCGGTGTCGGCGACAATGCAACGGGAAGCAGCAAGTTTGTGTAGGGGAATCGCCAAGTCGGTTAAGGCACCGGATTTTGATTCCGGCATTCCAAGGTTCGAATCCTTGTTCCCCTGCCATTAACACACAATAAAAACAGCAAGTCGGCAAGCCGCCCATGTGAGACTGAACAGTCATGCATTGGCGGCTTGTCCAGCTTTCAACCCTAAGCTTTAACGATTGCATCAAGGGATCCCCATGGCGCTCGAGAACCTGATGGTTTTTACCGGCAACGCAAATCCGGAACTGGCTCTTGGGGTGACCAAGCAGCTCGGCATTCCTCTCGGCAAGGCCGTCGTCTCGAAATTCTCCGACGGCGAAGTCATGGTCGAGATCAACGAGAACGTGCGCGGCAAGGATGTCTTCGTGCTGCAATCGACCTGCGCGCCGACCAACGACAACCTGATGGAATTGATGCTGATGGTCGACGCGCTCAAGCGCGCTTCGGCCGGCCGCATCACCGCCGCGATCCCGTATTTCGGCTATGCCCGCCAGGACCGCCGCCCGCGCTCGGCGCGCGTCGCGATCTCGGCCAAGGTCGTGGCCAACATGCTGCAGCAGGCCGGCGTCGAGCGCGTGCTGATCATGGACTTGCACGCCGACCAGATCCAGGGTTTCTTCGACATCCCGGTCGACAATATCTATGCCTCGCCGGTGCTGCTGACCGACCTGGTCAACAAGAAATACGACGACCTGCTGGTGGTGTCGCCGGACGTCGGCGGCGTGGTGCGCGCCCGCGCGCTGGCGAAGCGCCTCGGCTGCGACCTGGCGATCATCGACAAGCGCCGTCCGAAGGCGAACGTGTCGGAAGTCATGCACATCATCGGTGAAGTCGAAGGCCGCAACTGCGTGATCATGGACGACATGGTCGACACCGCCGGCACGCTGACGAAGGCGGCCGAAGTGCTGAAGGAACGCGGCGCGAAGAAGGTATTGGCCTATTGCACGCATCCGGTGCTGTCCGGCCCGGCGATCGAGCGCATCGACAGCTCGCCGCTCGACGAACTGGTCGTGACCGACACCATTCCGCTGTCGGCGGCCGCCAAGGCTTGCAGCAAGATCCGTCAATTGAGCTGCGCCGAACTGCTGGCCGAGACCTTCAAGCGCATCACCAAGGGCGATTCGGTGATGTCGCTGTTCGCCGACTGAACGAAATCCGCCGGCTCCGCGCAAGCGGGAGCGGCATCGCAGGATACGCCCTCCGCAAGGAGGGTTTTTCACGTCCCCTGGTCGCGGGGGACCTAACCGCGGGAGTCTTCCCGCACAACTGGAGCTAGAAATGAAAGTTATCGCATTTGCCCGCACTGAGCAGGGGTCCGGAGCGAGCCGCCGCCTGCGCAATGCCGGCTTCACCCCCGGCATCGTTTACGGCGGCAGCGCCGAGCCGATGAACATCAAGGTCGACCACAACGCGCTGTACCACGCGCTGAAGAAGGAAGCCTTCCACTCGTCGATCCTCGACCTCGAAATCGACGGCAAGGCAGAGAAAGTCCTGCTGCGCGACTTCCAGACGCACGCATTCAAGCAAATCGTGATGCACGTCGACTTCCAGCGCGTCGATCCGAACCAGAAGATCCACGTCAAGGTGCCGCTGCACTTCATCAACGCCGAGGTTTCCCCGGCCGTGAAACTGCACAGCGCGGTCGTCAGCCACGTCATGGCCGAACTCGACGTCTCCTGCCTGCCGAAGGATCTGCCGGAGTTCATCGAAGTCGATCTGTCCACGATCGAAGCGGGTGCCTCGCTGCATTTGGCCGACCTGAAGCTGCCGGCCGGCGTGACCGCGGTTTCGCACGAAAACCCGACCATCGTCACGGCATCGGTCCCGGCCGGCAAGGTCGAAGCCGAAGCCGCGGGCGAAGAGAAGAAGTAATCCGCCGCATTCCCGGATGTCGCATCCGGTTCCGAAGAACCCGCCGCCAGGCGGGTTTTTTGTTGCCAACGGTGCTTTCGATCCATCGATCCGGACTGACAGCCCTTCGGCCTCCCGTGGACGCGATGCGTGGAGTTCCGCGATAATCGACCCTTTCGATACGGCGTGACGCGACCCTCGCGCATTGCCGACTACACTGAAACGCCATGCCCATACGCCTCATCGTCGGACTCGGCAACCCCGGTCCCGAATACGAACAAACGCGCCACAATGCCGGATTCTGGCTGGTCGATCATCTCGCCGACGGCGCCGGGCGCTGCCGCCTCGTGCGCGAAGCCCGCTTCAACGCGCTTGCCGCAAAGACGAACATCGCCGGCAACGACGTATGGCTGCTCGAGCCCCAGACCTATATGAACCGCTCGGGGCAGTCGGTCGGCGCGCTGGCGCGCTTCTACAAGATCGCCGCCGACGAAGTGCTGGTCGTGCACGACGAGCTCGACCTGCCGCCCGGCGTGGCCAAGATCAAGAAAGGCGGCTCGTCCGGCGGGCACAACGGCTTGAAGGACATCACCGCCGCGCTCGGCACCCAGGACTACTGGCGGCTGCGCATCGGCATCGGCCATCCGCGTTCCCTCAACCTGCAGCAGGATGTCGTCGATTTCGTGCTGCATCGCCCGCGCAAGGAAGAGCAGCCGCTGATCGACACGGCGATCGAGAACAGCCTGGCCGTGATCCCGATGCTGTGCGAAGGTAAGTTCGAAGCCGCGATGATGCGCTTGCACAGCGCGAAATAGACGGCGCGGACATGGCCCAGACTCCGCACGACGCGCCCGGCACCGACGATGCCGGCGACATCGCCAAGGCCGGTCCGCGCGGCCGCATGCTGCTTGCGGGCGTCGTCCTGTTCGCGCTGGCGATGGCCGCCGCGTTTCATTTCCATGCGCTGCCGCTGCTGCAGGCCGCCGTTTCCGGCACGCCGACGCCGGACAACATCGTCGCCATCAAGGCGATTTTCATCGGCATCGCCGGCCTGGGCGCACTGACGGCCATAGCCTGGATACGCTATGCGCTGCGCATGCTGCGGCACCGCCAAGACCCGCCGCCGGGCGCCTGGCTGTGGCGCGACACCAAGATCGTGCGCGGCGCGGCGGCGGTGCGCCGCGCCCGGCTATCGATCGCCGGCGCCGTGCTGGCGTGCGCGGTTTGCATCGGTTTCGCCGCCTATATCGCGATCGCGCTCGACCGGCTCGCCGCGCAGCTGCGCGCTGCGGACGGCATCGAAATCGTGCATCGCAAGATCATCGTGACCAAATGAACGCGCTCGACTTCCGCGCCGGCCCGCAAGCGCTCGCGCGCTTGCGCGAGCACGGCCTGCGCGCGCAAGACATCGCCGCCATCCCGGCTGCCGCCGGCGGGCCGAAAGGCTTGATTTTCCAGGCCCTCGATCAATGGCTGTTCGGCCAATGGCTGCCCACAGCGCCGCGCGAGCGCAGCCTGATCGGCGCCTCGATCGGCGCCTGGCGCATGGCGGCCGCCTGCCATGCCGACTCCGGCGCCGCCTTCGAGCGCCTCGGCGCGCTGTATTGCGAACAACGCTATCCGCGCAAGCCGTCGCCGCGGCTCGTGACCGAATACATCGTCAGGATGCTGGCAGACTTCATCGACGGCCATGAGCATGAGATCCTCGGCCATCCCAGCTATCGCCTGCAATTGCTGGCCGTGCGCGGCCGCCGGCTGCTGGCGGCGCCGGACGGCAGGTTCTCGGCGCTGGCCGGCTTCACGCTGGCGACGCTCGACAACATGGCCTCGCGCGCCCGCCTGGCCAGGCACATGGAGCGCGTCGTCGTCGCCGACCAGCGCGCTCCTGCAGCCTGGCTCAAGACCCGGTTCGACGCCTTCGAAACGCATTTCGCGCCGCTCGAGCGCAGCAATCTCGCCCCGGCCCTGCTAGCCTCCGGCACGCTGCCGTTCGTGATGGAAGCGGTGCGCGATATTCCGCATGCGCCGGCCGGCACCTACTGGGACGGCGGCCTGATCGATTACCACCTCGCGCTGCCGTACTCGCGCCTGGCGGACGATGCGGCCGGCGCGGATTCGAACATCGTCCTGTATCCGCACTTCAACGCCCATATCGTGCCCGGCTGGCTCGACAAGCCGCTGCCCTGGCGCCGCGCGAGCCGGGGGGAAAATCGCGGCTGGCTCAACAATGTCCTGCTGATCTCGCCGTCGCCGGCCTTCCTGTGCACTTTGCCGCGCGGCAAATTGCCGGATCGAAAAGACTTTCATTTCCACGGTCTTGACCATGATGCCCGCATCCGCGACTGGCGGCTCGCCATCGCCGCAGGACGGCGCCTGCGCGACGAATTTGCTGCCTTCGTCGAGCGCCCGGACCTGGGCCGCGTCCAGCCGATATGAGCCGCGCCGCCCTCTTGCTGCGGTAAAATAGCGGGTTCTTCGCCAATCCCGTCCAAGTACACACCATGAGTCTCAAATGCGGCATCGTCGGCCTGCCTAACGTCGGCAAATCCACCCTGTTCAATGCACTGACCAAGGCCGGCATCGCCGCCGAGAACTATCCCTTCTGCACGATCGAGCCGAACGTCGGCATCGTCGAGGTGCCCGACCCGCGCCTCAAGGCCCTGGCCGAGATCGTCAAACCCGAGCGCATCGTGCCGTCGGTGGTCGAATTCGTCGACATCGCGGGCCTCGTCGCCGGCGCCTCGAAGGGCGAAGGCCTCGGCAACCAATTCCTGTCGCACATCCGCGAGACCGATGCGATCGTGAATGTCGTACGCTGCTTCGAGGACGACAACGTCGTGCACGTGGCCGGCAAGGTCGATCCGATCTCCGACATCGAAGTGATCCAGACCGAGCTCGCGCTGGCCGATCTCGGCACCGTAGAGAAAGCGATCGCGCGCGAAGGCAAGAAGGCCAAGTCGGGCGACAAGGAAGCGATCAAGCTGGTGTCTCTGCTCGAGACCCTGGTGCCGCACCTGAACGAAGCCAAGCCGGTGCGCTCGCTCAATCTCGACGCCGAGCAGCTGGCCTTGATCAAGCCGCTGTGCCTGATCACCGCCAAGCCGGCGATGTACGTCGGCAACGTGTCCGACAACGGCTTCACCAACAATCCGCTGCTCGACCAGTTGACCGAATATGCAGCCAAGCAGAATGCGCCGGTCGTCGCGATCTGCGCCGCCATCGAAGCCGAGATCGCCGATCTCGAGGACGAAGACAAGACCGCCTTCCTGGCCGACATGGGCATGGAGGAGCCGGGCCTGAACCGCCTGATCCGCGCCGGCTTCAAGCTGCTCGGCCTGCAAAGCTATTTCACGGCCGGCGTGAAGGAAGTGCGCGCCTGGACCATCCACGTCGGCGACACCGCGCCGCAAGCCGCCGGCGTCATCCACACCGACTTCGAGCGCGGCTTCATCCGCGCCCAGACCATCGCCTACGAGGATTTCATCGCCTACAAGGGCGAGCAAGGCGCGAAGGAAGCTGGCAAAATGCGGGCCGAGGGCAAGGAATACGTCGTCAAGGATGGCGACGTGCTGAACTTCCTGTTCAACGTCTAACCGACAACGAACCCGGCCTCGGCCGGGTTCTTTTCTTCCGGGTGCCAGATGCCGACACTGACCGAACTGAATCTCTACCCCATCAAGTCCTGCGGCGGCATCGCGCTGCGCGAGGCGACGCTGACGCCGGCCGGACTCATGCACGAGCACATCTACGACCGCGAATGGATGGTGGTCGGCCCGGACGGCGGCTTCATCACGCAGCGCCAGCATCCGAAGATGGCGTTGATCGCGCCGCGCATCAAGTCGGAAACCCTGGAGTTGCGCGCGCCCGGCATGCTGCGGC
>Ga0196972_1000146_pt1 | contig 57650 bp, 52 predicted proteins | sample S1v_2013CmetaG_FD_148618 | JGI IMG/M metagenome (GOLD analysis project Ga0196972, IMG submission 148618) | Soil microbial communities from Anza Borrego desert, Southern California, United States - S1+v_20-13C | ecosystem: Environmental > Terrestrial > Soil > Desert | place: USA: California...
CGGTTCTGACCACGCAACTGCCGCGCCGCATTGCTTCGGCATAGATGTCATGGTGCTGCCGGTCTTCCGGACCTTCGAGGCCGAACAGCGAGCGGAAGAAATGCCCGATGCCTGAACCGGCATGCCGTTCGGACGCCCTGTCCTGGGTCGCGGATTCGAGGTCCGCTTCCGGGCTGAGTCTGACCTCGTCGTCTGAAAAACCGCAGGCGAGCAATTCATGCATCACGTTCTGCGCCTGTGTGTAGCTGTCGTACACACCCACTACGGTGTTTTCCATGATCGCAATCTCCATATCTGCCGATGGCCGAAAGAAGATCATGCAGGCATAAGCCGTGCCTGCGCGATTGCGCCTGTCACTGCTTGCCGCTTTCGTCGAAACGTTCGACCTGCACATTCTCCACGCGCAGCCGGACCGTTTCCGGCCGGCGGACCTCGTCCCGCCGGCGCGTGATGCGGACTTCTTCCTTGAGCAGCAATTGCTTCTGCACCACGAGCACTTCCTCCAGCACGGGCACCACCAAGGTGTCGCCCTCGTAGCGCATTTGTGGCAGCTCCGCTTCATCCACCACCCGTCCCACGGACACGTGCTCGACCTCCAGCCGGTCATGCAGCAGCGGCTGGTCGAGAACCTGCTCGCGCTCCGTCACCCGCTTGTGGATGCGCACGCCACGGCCGGTGTCGATCACCCGCTTGGAGACCTGCGCGATCTCCTCCATGACGGGGAAACTCATCTGCATCGGATGCCGCGCTTCGGAAGAAATGTTGAAAGTGAACGGCAGGTGGAATCCGTCCTCGTCCTGCGCCAGCAGGCTGACCGGCACCAGCACCTGGGTGCCGTCGCCGAGGCGTATCCAGGCCTGCGTGCCGGAACTGCTGTCGCCACCGCCAACCTGTATCGAGACGATTTCCGCTGCGTTGCCGCCCGCATCCATTACGCGGACGCCGACCAGTTTCTCCGGCGAGGCAGCCGCTTCGCTGTCAGAAATGTGCGCCATGAGCAGTCTTCCCTTCGTTCAAAGGGATATGGGTGAATGCAATTAGCAGGCCGGGCGGATCGCTGCAAATCGCGCCATGCATGGGATTGTCCAAGCGCTTTTTACCGGCAATACGGGAAAAAATTACACCTGCGCAGACTGCCCTCCTGTCGCCGAACTTCTGCCTGGCATTGCAATCTCACACATGTTCACCGTCAACATAGGGGGCAATCGTGAGCACCATAATTGCGGGACGATTCCAGCAACAAACGCAGGTCGAACACACCATCGAGGAACTGGTCCGCGCCGGCGTCGGACGTGACCGGATTTCCGCCTTTTACGTGAATCCTCCGGGTCAGCATGACCACTACGCGCTTGGCGGCGACCATGCGATTTCCGCCGGCGCGCACGAGTCGATCAAGGGTGTTGCGACGGGTGCGGTGACGGGTGCGGCAGTCGGACTTGCCGCTACGCCGTTCCTTGGTCCGGTCGGCGCAATCACCGGCGGCTTGCTCGGCGCGCATGTCGGTGGCCTGGTCGGCAGTCTTGCCAAAATGAAGGAACAGGGCGAGACCGGAGCGCATGGTGAAGACGCGGACAACGCGGAACCTGTCCGTCACTCCGGCCTGCTGCTGGCCGTGGGCGTAGGCGGCCACGACGACGAGGATCGCGTGGCCGACCTGCTGCGCTCGTTTGGCGCGGCGGAAATCGAAAGCGCAGAGGGCACGATCGAGAATGGCGATTGGGTCGACTTCGATCCCACGGCGCCGCCGCATTTCGTGCAGTACGTGCCAAGACAAACACGCACGGCCGGGACGAGGCCGCGCTAGACTCCTAGAGCGGTTTGACAGCGCATGCAAGGGAGCCGAGGTCGGGTCGAGAAGCGCAACCGTACGTGAGTACGATGAGCATCGCAGGCCCGAGATCGGGCCCTTTCATGCGTTGGCACACCGCTCTAACCATCAATATGCGCCACTAATGGCAAGTGATCCGACGCAATCCTTGCCAGCGGTGTCGCATGCACCTCCACATGCACCAGCCGGTGGCGCGGCCGGATCCAGATCCGGTCCAGCGCGAACATGGGGCGCCGTGACGGAAAGGTCTTCGGCGCCGGTACCGCCTGGAAGTGCGACACCAGCCAGCGCAGCGCCCTTCCCCACACGAACCACTCATTGATATCGCCCAGCAGGATCACCGGCATTTCCTCGGTATCGAACACCTGCAGCAACCGGCGAATCTGGTCGCGCCGTTCCGCAGGGCGCAGGCCGAGGTGGGTGGCGACGACGCGCAGCATGTGGCCATGACAGTCGACATCGGCGTCGAGCGCGCCGCGTGGTTCGCGGCTGCCGAAGCTGAGGTCGATGGTGCGCAACGACAGGATCGGATAGCGCGTCAGCACGGCGTTGCCGTAACGGCGTTCCGGCCGGTCGCAGGCGGGTCCCTCGGCTGCGGTAAAACCCGTCGCTTCCTGCAGCATCTTCAGCACGTTCGGCGTCTTGGTGCCGCCCAGCGGCACTTCCTGCAAGGCGATGATGTCGGCTTTGATTTCGCGTAGCACATCGGCCACGCGCTCGGGGGAAAACTTGCGGTCGCAACCGACCGCACCATGGATGTTGTAGGTGGCGATGGTCAGCGGCCACGGGTTGAGGTCCGGCATCACTTGCCGTACCGGCGGCTCGAGCGTGCTCAGTTCGTCGTCCATCATGCGGTACGGCCCTGCCTGCGTTTGAGGAGTTTTTGCAATCCGACCGCCAGCAGGATGATGGTCGCCGCCACCGCGACAAGCACGGCCATGGTGCCCGCGCTCGGGTTGCGGACGGCTTCGGCGAGATGGTGCACGAAAGTGACGGTCATGGCGATGCCCGGCAGCATGCCGATAAAGGTACCGATCAGATAATCGCGAAAACGGATGTGCGATGCGCCCGCCACCATGTTGACCACGGTAAATGGCGCAATCGGGAGCATGCGGATGATCACCATCGCGAGGATGCCGCGGCGGGCGATGCGCTTGCTCAGCTTGTTGATGCGCGTGCCGACCAGTTTCTGCACGGTCTCGCGGCCCAGCCAGTGCCCGATGCCGTAAGCCACCGATGCGCTGAGCAAGCTGCCGCCAATGGCGTACAGCGCGCCGAACACCGGTCCGAACACGATGCCGGTCACGGCAATCAGCAGCATGACGGGCACCATCGCCAGGCCGGCCACGACATAACCGCCCACCACGGCAATGGGCGTGAATGGCAAATCTTCCAGCTGGCGCGCGAGGGCGACCATGGATGCGAGGTTGATCCACTCGCGCAGCGGGGTCCAGCGCCAGGCGAGCGCCAGCAGCGCGAGAGCGATGGCCAGCATGCCGACGCCGATCAGCCGGCGCGGCATCGGTTTATGCGCATCCTTGGGCACGAATTCGGCAACAAGCTTGTCGGGTTCGATCGGCTGCTCCGGATCGAACAGGGCCTGCTCGGGGAGCAGCGCATCCAGCTCCGGCGTGATCTCAGGCTCGATCGGTTGCAGCCTGCGTTCCGACCGCGACAGCGCGGCTACGGCCTGGTGCAGGCTTTGCCGGTGGCGCACTTCCTCGACCACGACCTCCGGCGTGCTGTCGAGGTGTTCGGCGAGCAGGCGCCCGCGCAGCCGGGCAATGGCGTCGCGGATGCGCGGCGCATCCGGTCCGCGCGCCTCGATGGTGATATTGCATTCGGTATCGAGCGCCATCGAGCGGCTGCTGAGATTGGCCGAGCCGATGGAAAACAGTTCATCGTCGACGGCGAACACCTTGCTGTGCACGTTCAGGCACTGGTCTTTCAAACCGGGAATATGCGGACAAACCATGCGGTAACGGCCATGGCGGTCCGCCGTCTTGAGCCGCCGGTGCACGCGCGCCCGCAAAGCGCCCATGGTTGCCTGCTCCAGCCAGCCGCTCTGCGTCTTCGGCGAGACGACCAGCACTTCCGGGCCGTCCGGCTCGCCCAGGCGCCGCGCAAGCGCGTCAGCGATCATGCCCGAGGTGAAATACTGGTTTTCGAAAAACATCGTGCGCCTGGCCGCGGCAATCGCGTCGAGGTGGAGTTGCCGCACTTCATGCACGCCGGGGCTTCCCTCGAATGCGGGCTCGGTGCGCGAGATCGCGACGCCGACATCGGTCAGGTCGGGCACGACATCCTCGGGCCAGGGGTCATGCGGCACCGAGGCGGCAGGCACCAGGTTTTCTCCGGTTGCGCGCTTCCAGCGCATGCGTGCCAGCTCTCCCAGTGCGCGCGCCGCATCGCCGTCGACCAGCGCCTGCACATCGTGAAAAGGGCCGTGGGGTTTCCCGTCGCTGTCGCGCCGCAAGGGCGAGTTGCACGCGTGTTCCTGCGTGTCCCAGCGGCTGCGTGTGAGGTCGAGTCCGCCAACGAAGGCGATGCTGTCGTCGACTACCACTACCTTCTGGTGATGCGAGCCTCCGATCGGATGTTTTGCGTCCATGCGGAAAACCAGTCGGCGATTCGTGCGCCAGTCCAACTTGTACACCGGCAACCATTCGCGCTCCAGCGCATAGAGCATGGCGAAGTCCCAGTTGAGCACATGGACGTGCAGGTCGTGCCGTTCGCACACCACCGCATGGAGGAAATCGCCAAGCGGTTCCGGGTAGCCATCCCCGGCTCCCGCGGGAATGAGCCGGGTTCGGCTATCGATATCCCAGCTCAGGATGAAGACGCTGCGGCGGGCATTGCGAATCGCGGCGCGCACCGCACGGAAATACGCATCCGCGTCCACCAGCATGGAAAAACGGCGGGCATGCTCGATGCGCCAGCAGTTGCGGCCCGGTTGCAGCAGGGCAGTGGAAGCGGATGGCCTCTCTATGCGTCCCTCTGGAAATGGCAGGTTCACGATGTCGATGGGCAAATACTGCTTTTCCCTTTCGACGCGCTGCCTTCCCGTTAGTTTCTCCTGCGGCGTTGGGGTTTGCGTCAGTGCAACCCGGCGTTCGCTCAGCTCAGCAGCTCGTAGGCGCCGCCGCGCTGCAACGCCCGCTTGTAAGCCGGGCGCTTGTGGATGCGCTCGAGGAAATCCATCAGCTTCGGCCGCGATGCATTCAGGCCGCCGCGCACAGCCGCCGCCTCCAGCGGAAAGCTCATCTGGATGTCGGCCGCGCTGAAGGACTTGCCGGCGAACCATTTGTGGCGACCGATTTCGCCTTCGAGGTAGTCGAGATGGCGCGTGATCTGCGGTTCGATGAAGGTCCGCTTGGCGCGCTGCGCGATGGCCACGGCGACCGGTTTGACGAGGAAGGGCATCGGCCCCTTCTCGATGCGGTCGAACACGAGCTTGAGCAGCAGCGGCGGCATGGCCGAACCTTCCGCATAGTGCATCCAGTAGGTGTAGCGCAGGCGCTCCGGCGTGCCCGGCGCGGGTGCGAGGCGGCCGCTGCCATAGCGGTCGACGAGGTACTCGATGATCGCGCCGGATTCGGCGATGGTAAGGCCATCGTCGGTGATCACCGGCGATTTGCCGAGGGGATGTACCTCGCGCAGCGAAGGCGGCGCGAGCATGGTTTTCGGATCGCGCTCGTAGCGCTTGACCTCGTAGTCGAGGCCGAGTTCTTCCAGCAGCCACAGCACCCGCTGCGAGCGGGAGTTGTTGAGGTGATGGACTGTGATCATGGGAACGGTCATCTTTAGGTTAGAGGGCATTATGAACTAGGGAAGGGGGCGCGTTCGGTCGAGAAGGGATGCAGTGTGGTGGTGCGGTGCGCTGCTCAGGGTGAGCCCCTGCGCGAGCGGACTCGGCGTCCCCCCTTACACCGCAATGCGTCCCTTCTCGACCGAACCCTTCGGGCAGCCCCGATAACCGGCCGCCTGCGGTGTTGCAGCTCCTTGCCGTGGAACCACCACGTCGCGTCGCTGCGCCTAGCATTCGGCCGGTTCTCGGGGCTGCGCGCCCCCTTCCCTAGTTCATAATGCCCTCGGTGACCTATTCTCCCACGACCGACGAAACTCTTCAGCGCGATATCAGGGACGCAATGAAAGCATCGACTGCATCGGTGTAGCGTCCCGGCTTGCCGAGCTGCTCGTTGATCTCGCGATGGGACAGCGCCTGCTCCAGCACCTGCGCCGGCACGCCGAGCGAAACCGCCTTCGCGGTGAAGCTGTGCGCCTGGGGGCAGGCGCTCTTGCGCTCGGTCGAACAGACTGCCAGCATGGGCGCGGTGTTAGACGTCAAGTGGTGGTAGGGCGATGCCTGCCGCCAGTAGGCAGGATCGCTGCCGAACGCGCGGTCGTGCAGCGACAGGTGCCGGCCTTCCATGGTGGTCACCACATCCAGCGACGCGCTGTCGAGCAGGATGGAACCGAGCCAGGGCAAAGCCCCCTGTCGTTGTGCACGGACGGGTGCAGCGGAGACCAGCGCGACCAGGTGTGCGCCCGCCGAATGTCCCATCAGGATGAACTTCGACGGATCGCCACCCCACGACGCGGCATTGCGCTGGGCGAAGATGATGGCGCGGGCGATGTCCTCCGCCTGTTCCACCGGCGCAGCCTGCGGCAGCATGCGGTAGTTGGTCGAAATGAAGACGTAGCCCTTGGGCACCCAGTGCGCCACCTTGTTGTCCACCACCGCGCGCATCGCCTTGTCGCCCCGGTACCATCCGCCGCCGTGTGCCATGAAAATCACCGGTGCATTGCGTGTGCCGGAGCGCGGCAAGTAGACATCGAAGCGCTGGTCATCGTCGCGTCCGTAGGCAACATCGCGCACCACCTGCACGCCGGCGTTCAGGAGCGCGCTTTCCTGCACGCTGTCATCGTCGCCGCCGTCCAGCTCGTCATCGCCGCGCCGGGCGGCCAGCCGGCCACGAAGCGGCTGGGCGAATGCGGCGGGTCGTGCCGCCGCCAGCATCACCATGGCGAGGATGATGCGGCGCTGCTTGTTGTCTGCGGGAGCGGGCATGTCGCGTTCTCCTTGTTGTCCGTTGTGCACACAGCGTAGCCCGTCCTGCGGGGGCGCTTCAATTGCGGATTTGTATCGGAACGTAGTCGTACGCGGCAGAACGTAACGAAGTCATGCAAATCTGCGAAATATCAAATACGCATAGACGGCGACATTAACAGCGAGCAGCACGGCGCCGAGCAGGTAGCGCAGCTCCAGCGTCAGGTCGTCGGGATAGAGAAACTGCATCACGAAGTGCTCGATGAAGCCGCCTTCATATCCCGCTTCGCCGCCGAGCAGGCGGAAATGGTTTTCCAGCGGCGTCAGGGGGCAGATCCAGTCGGCCCACTGCACCGCGATGCCCCAAAGGAGCGCGGGCAAGTGCAGCCAGACGACGGATGAACGGCGCAGTGCCAGCAAGCCGCCGAACAGGGCGAATGCGACAAAGGCGAAATGCAGGACCAGGACGAGGTCGGCAAGCAGGCGGTAGGTCATCGGTCGGCCGGCGTGCGCGGATGATGCAACGGGGCAAGCTGTCAATGCGCACGGCGGCCTTCGATTGTACGCCTAGCGCATCAGCACCTTGCCGATGGAATTGGCGCCCGGTGCAAACAAGCCCATCACCCAGCCGGCGGCTGCCGCAAAGCACGCTGTGAGCAGGAAAGGCAGGATAGTCCGCCGCAGCGCCGTCTCCAGCCAGTGGCGCCGCTCGAGGCCGTGCAGGCGGCGATACAGGCTGGCGGCGAGCATGCCGTCGACCAGCAGTTCGGCGAAGAGGAGCGGTGCGGAATAGACGACCAGCAGGGAAGAAAGCGCTGCTGCCACGACCAGCACGATGACGATCAGCGGAACCGAGAATTCTTCCGCCTGGGCGGCGGCGCCCAGCGCTTCGCCGACCGCATCCGGCGTCTCGATGACCGCAGTATCCTCGCCGGCCAGTTCGAACGACCCGCTCGCCCCGCCGCCATCGGCTTCGCCGCCTTTGCCGGCGAAGACATCCCCCTTTGTGCCTGAGCGGCTTGGCATGGGTATGCCGGAAAGATCCGGGAAATCCACGTAGTCCTCCGCGCGCGTACGCAACCAGAGCCACAGCAATCCGAGAAAGGCCAGGTAAGCAACGCCTGTGGCCACGGGATAACGCAACCACATTGCGTCCATCCCCGCATGCAGCAGGCTGAACGACGCCAGAAATCCGGCGCCGCCGGTGAGCGCGACGAGGAAGAACATCTGCACGCGAGGGAAGCCCTCGCTTTCGATCATGAGCCGGGTACGACGCACCTGCTGCTGGCGTAGGCGTTCTAGTGTCATGCGGCCTTTCGTATTGTTGTGGTTGGCCGGTGCAGTGTATCCGGCGTCCGCCACGTGAACAAGACGGCACCGTTCTGCGGTCAGATGTCCACCGGATCCACTTCCAGCGACCACTTCGCGCGCGTCTTCGTCGCGCGCAGCGCCTCCATCCAGACCTTGAGGAAAGCCTGCAGTGCGGGTCGCGACGGCGACTCGACCAGCAGTTGCGCGCGGTCGACGTTGGCCACGCGCGTCAGCGTCATCGGGATCGGGTCGTTTATGGTGATGCCGGGATGCTCGACACAGGTCGCGGCATGCTTGAGGAAGTCGAGCGCGGTATCGAGCTCGCGCGCTTCGGCGCGCAGCAGCGCCTGGTACATGAAGGGCGGCAGGCCCGCCTGCTGGCGCTCTTCCAGCAACCCGCCGGCGAAGCTGTCGTAATCGTGCGCCATCACCGCCGCGTACAGCGGATGCTGCGGATAGCGGGTCTGGATCAGCACTTCGCTCGCGTTGCCGCCTTCGCGCTGCCCTGCCCTGCCCGCACGGCCTGCGACCTGCATCAGCTGCGCAAACAGGCGCTCGCTGGCGCGGTAGTCGTGCGAGAACAGCGCGGTGTCCGGGTTCAGCACGCCGACCAACGTCAGGTTGCGGAAGTCATGCCCCTTGGCCACCATCTGCGTGCCGATCAGGATGTCGACTTCGCCGCGGTGCACGCTGTCGAAGGCGGCCTGCGCACTGCCCTTCAGGCGTGTCGAATCGGCGTCGATGCGCATGACGCGCGCCTGCGGAAACACCAGTTGCAGGCCTTCCTCGATGCGCTGCGTACCGCGTCCGAGCGGCTGCAGGTCGACATTGCCGCAGGTCGGGCAGGATTTCGGGATGCGCTGCTCCAGGCTGCAATGGTGGCAGCGCAGGCGGTGCTCCGGCCTGTGCAGCACCATGAAGGCGGTGCAGCGCGTGCAGTTGCTGATCCAGCCGCAGGCGTCGCAGGCGAGCACCGGCGCGTAGCCGCGGCGGTTGAGGAAGAGCAGCGATTGTTCGCCGGCTTCCAGCCGCCGCTTGACTGCGCTGACCAGCGACGAGGTCAGGCCTTCGCCGGGCTTGTCGCGCTCCATGTCGACCAGGCGCACCTTGGGCAACACGGCATCCTTGGACGCGCGTTCGCGCAGTTCGAGCTTGCGGTAGCGCCGCGATTGCACGTGCTGCCAGCTTTCGAGCGAGGGCGTGGCGGAGCCGAGCACGATCGGAATCTGCAGCTGGCGCGCGCGCCAGACCGCGAGATCGCGCGCCGAGTAGCGCAGGCCTTCCTGCTGCTTGTACGAAGGATCGTGCTCTTCGTCGATGATGATCAGCTTCAGCCGTGGCAGCGATGCGAGGATCGCGAGCCGCGTGCCGAGAATGATGCGTGCGTGACCGAGGTGCGCTCCCAGCCAGTTCACCAGGCGCTCGCCTTCGGCCAGGCCGCTGTGCAACGTGGCCACGCGCACGCCGGGGAAGCGCGCGCGGATATTGGTTTCCAGCTGCGGCGTGAGGTTGATTTCGGGGACCAGGATCAGGATCTGCGCGTCGGCTTCCCGCGCGAGGACTTGCGCGGCCGCCTGCAGGTAGACCTCGGTCTTGCCGCTGCCGGTCACGCCATAAAGCAGTGTAGGCGCGAACCCATCGGCCTGCGCGATCGCATCGGCGGCCTGCTGCTGCGCCGGATTGAGCGCCGGCGCGCCGGCCGGTGCCGGATCGTGCGAGAGCTCGAACTTGGCGATCTTCTTCAGTGCCCGTTCCAGCGAGACGGTGGTCTCGGCGCGCAGGTTTTTCGGCAGTCCGGGCACGGCGACTTCGCCCAGCGGACGCTGGTAGTAGTCGGCGGCGAATTCGCACAATGCGATCCACTCCGCCGACAGCGGTGCCAGCTGCGCGCGTACCGCAATCACATTCTTGATCTTGTCGGCCGGGACCTCGGTCGTGTCGCTGATGCCGACGATGAGGCCGACAGTCTCGCGCCGGCCGAAGGGCACGAGCGCAAGCTGCCCGACCTGAGGCTGCGGGGCGTCCGCCTCGCCAGTCCAGCGGTAGTCGAAGCAGGTATCGAGCGGCGTATCGAGTGCGATGTTCAGGAAGAGCGTAGTCACGTGTTCTGCTTGTTCCGACCGGGTGCCTGTTGGCAATCCGTCAGCGGTTCTTCATGTAATGCTTGAGAATTGGGGCTAAATCCGCGTTTCATAAAGACTTTTTGAGAAACCCACAGAGTCTGTGGATAACTTTGTGGGCAACTCCCTCTTGACAACCTGCAACCCCAGATTTCATGCGGGCTCCGATAAATTGCCCGTTTGAAAAGCAGAAAAAACGCCCTTAAAAATCAATCACTTAAAATGTCAACTTGGCGACAAAAAACGTTTATCGCATAAAATTGTTGCTGCCCCGCACAACTGCCCGGTCAAGCGACCGGTGTGAGTAAGTCCGGAAATTCCACCGATTTTTTGTTCGATTTGCGCCTACAAGGCTTGACAAACTGCTTCTTTTTTCCATTGCAAAGTTGAAAACTGAGAACGGGGATTCACGATTTCCTTGCCCCAAGTCAAGTTCTTTCCGAACGGCATCCACGGCCCCAAACTTAATGTGATTCTTGAAGAACCGATCTAAATATCCGTTTCATAAGCGCTTTTTGGGCTATCCACAAAGTCTGTGGATAACTTTGTGGAAAAGGCCCTATTGACAGCCCGCGAAGCCCGATTTTATGCGGGTTCCAACAAAATGCTAAATTGAAAAGCAAAAAATTAAGCCTTTAAAATCAAGCACTTGAAAATTTGCTGTAGACCGGAAAAATTATTTCCAATAAATTTTTATGCTGCTCTGCACAAACAGAATAATGTGAATAAGCGACGGCAGACCGTCCAAAAGCGTCCGATTTTGTGATAGCAAGGGCAAGTATTGCTGCCACCGAGCGATTGATTGCTTCAATTATCCCGATTGATCCGGTCAGTTGGCCGATTGCAAGGCCTTACTCACTTTGGCGTTGCGCCCGGCTCATTTCATGCACGGCGTCCACCAGCACCGACACCGATTCCGGCGGCGTGAATTGCGAAATCCCATGTCCGAGGTTGAACACGTGGCCATTGCCCTCGGCCGGCTTGCCATAGGAATCCAGCAACTTCGCGACCTCGTCGCGGATCTGCTCCGGCCCGGCAAACAGCACGTTCGGATCCAGGTTGCCCTGCAAGGCCACCTTGTGGCCGACACGCTGGCGCGCCTGCCCCAGGTTCACCGTCCAGTCCAGGCCCACCGCGTCGGCGCCGATACCGGCGATCTCTTCCAGCCACAGCCCGCCGCCCTTGGTGAACACAATCGCCGGAATCTTCACGCCGTCGTGCTCGCGCTTCAGCTGGCTCATCACTTCACGCATGTAAGCCAGCGAGAAACGCTGGTACACGCCGTCGGCCAGCACCCCGCCCCAGGTGTCGAAGATCATCACCGCCTGCGCGCCGGCATCGATCTGCGCGTTCAGGTAGGACGCGACTGCCGCGGCATTGGTCTTGAGGATGTGGTGCATCAGGTCCGGGCGGTTGTACAGCATGGCCTTGACCCGACGGAAGTCGTCCGAGCCGCCGCCTTCGACCATGTAGCAGGCCAGCGTCCACGGGCTGCCGGAGAAGCCGATCAGCGGCACCCGGCCCTGAAGTTCGGTACGGATCTGGGTGACCGCATCGAACACGTATTGCAGCTCGGCGAGGTCGGGCGCCTTGAGCGCCAGTACCGCCTGTTCATCCTGCAGCGGGCGTTCGAACTTCGGGCCCTCGCCTTCGGCGAAGTACAGGCCCAGTCCCATCGCATCCGGCACGGTGAGGATGTCGGAGAACAGGATGGCCGCATCCAGCGCGTAGCGATCCAGCGGCTGCAGCGTGACTTCGGTGGCGAAGTCCGGGTTCTTGGCCAGGCCGAGGAAGGAGCCGGCGCGCTTGCGGGTGGCGCAGTATTCCGGCAGGTAGCGGCCGGCCTGGCGCATCAGCCACAGCGGCGTGTACTCGGTGGGCTGGCGCAGCAGCGCGCGCAGGAAGGTGTCGTTCTGGAGGGGGGCGAAGCGGGGGGTATTGAATGCGGACATAGTGAAACCTTTCACGAATCCGCCATTATCGCCGATGCAGGTTCATCCGGCGTGCGCCCGGAAATGCGTATCCATATCAAGGAAATCGCATGTGACTGCCGCCAAAGCCGGAAAACGCTTCAGCATCGCGAGGGTGGCGGCGGTATAGTCGGATTTCCAAATAACAACCAAAAGTAAAACTGTAGCCGTAAACGGCATCCAGGCTGCGTACGGCTGGAGGGTGTGTCGAAAAGGAGGGGGCAATGCACCGTTCGATCACCGCCTGCCTGGGCACCCTGCCTGGTCTTGCCAACCTTGCCCTGTGGGCAGCGGCTTTCTCCGTCGTCTTCATCACGCGAGGCGGTATGGGATGCCAACCTCCCGCACAGCTCTTCGAGCGTCGCCGAACGCGTGACAATCAGCGTCGGCATCGCCTGTCTCAAGCACGGGCTGCACAAGGACTTCGAATCCTTGCTTCAGGATGCCGATCTTGCGCTATATCGGGCGAAGAACGGCAGGAACCGGACGGTGATGGCGGAGTGACTCAAATCCCGCCCATGCACAGATACTTGATCACCAGGTAGTCATCCATCCCGTACTTGGAACCTTCGCGCCCGAGGCCCGACTGCTTGACGCCGCCGAAGGGCGCGACTTCATTCGAGATCAGCCCGGTGTTGATGCCTACCATACCGCTCTCCAAGGCCTCGGCCACGCGCCAGATGCGGCCGATGTCGCGCGAGTAGAAATAGCTGGCGAGGCCGAACTCGGTATCGTTGGCCATCGCGATCGCCTCGTCGTCGGTCTTGAAGCGGAACAGCGGCGCGACCGGACCGAAAGTCTCTTCCTTCGCCACCCGCATGCCGGTGGTCACGCCGGCGATCACGGTGGGCTCGAAGAAGGTCAGGCCGAGCGCATGCCGCTTGCCTCCGGTGAGCACGCGGCCGCCCTTGCCGATCGCATCGGCGACATGCTGTTCCACTTTCCTCACCGCATCCTCGTCGATCAGCGGGCCTTGGGTGACGCCGGATTCGAGGCCGTTGCCGACCTTCAGCTTGCGCACGGCGGCCACCAGCTTGTCGGCGAATGCGTCGTACACGCCGTTCTGCACATAGATGCGGTTCGCGCACACGCAGGTCTGACCCGCGTTGCGGTATTTCGACGCCATCGCGCCTTCCACCGCGGCATCGAGATCGGCATCGTCGAACACGATGAAGGGTGCGTTGCCGCCCAACTCAAGCGAGAGCTTCTTGACCGTTGCCGCCGACTGCTGCATCAGCAGGCGGCCGACCTCGGTGGAGCCGGTGAAACTCAGCTTGCGCACGATGGGATTCGAGGTCATCTCGCCGCCGATCGCGCGCGCGTCGCCGGTAATGACGGAGAACACGCCGGCGGGCACGCCGGCACGCTCGGCCAGCACCGCCATCGCCAGCGCGGAGAACGGCGTGCCCTCCGCCGGCTTCACCACCATCGGGCAGCCCGCTGCAAGTGCCGGGCCGACCTTGCGGGTGATCATCGCGGCAGGGAAGTTCCACGGCGTGATTGCTGCACAGACCCCTATCGGCTCCTTCGTCACGACGATGCGACGGTCCGGCCACGGCGACTGCAGCGTGTCGCCCGACACGCGCTTGGCCTCCTCGGCGAACCATTCGATGAAGGAAGCCGCATAGACGATCTCGCCTTTCGACTCGGCCAGCGGCTTGCCCTGCTCCACCGTCATGATCAGCGCGAGGTCGTCCGTGTTGGCGAGCATCAGGTCGTTCCACTTGCGCAGGATATTGCTGCGTTCCTTGGCAGTTTTCGCTCGCCAGCCGGACCAGGCTGCATTGGCAGCTGCAATGGCGCGGCGTGTTTCGGCTGCGCCCATGTTCGGCACGGTGCCGATAGTTTCGCCGGTGGCCGGATTGGTGACGGCAAACGTGGAACGGTCGTCGGCATCGCACCACTGGCCGCCGACAAAGGCTTGCTGGCGCAGCAGCGAAGGGTCTTTCAGGTTCAGCATGGAATCTCTCCTTAAATCTTGGCAGCTGCCTTGTTCCGCCCGCGCAACCATTCCAGCGCGAGCAGCAGGCATGTGGAAAACACAATCAGGATAGTCGCCAGCGCAGCGATCGTCGGGCTGATGTTCTCGCGGATGCCGGCGAACATTTGGCGCGGCAATGTCGATTGCCCCGGCCCCGCAACGAACAGTGTGATCACCACTTCATCGAAGGAGGTGGCGAAGGCGAACAGCGCACCGGAAATCAAACCCGGTGCAATTACCGGCAACGTGATGCGGAAGAAAGTGGTCAGCGGGCTTGCCCCCAGGCTGAGGCTGGCGCGCACGAGGTTGTGGTTGAATCCCTGCAAGGTCGCCGACACCGTGGTCACGACGAAGGGCGCACCCAGCGCGGCATGGGCAAGGATCAACCCGGTGTAGCTTTCCGACAGCCCGATCTGCGCAAAGAAAAGGTACACGCCGACACCGACCACCACCACCGGCACCACCATCGGCGAGATCAGCACCGCCATCACCAGGCCCTTGCCGCGAAACTCCGCCTTGTTCAGGCCGACCGCGGCTAACGTACCCAGGACGGTGGCGATCAACGTGGCGGCGGGGGCGACGATGAAGCTGTTCTTCGCCGCGCGCATCCACTCGTCCGACTCGAATAGGTTCTGGTACCAGCGCAGCGACACGCCGGGCATCGGATACGAGAGGAAGGAACTGTCGGAAAAAGACAGCGGCACGATCACCAGGATGGGCAGCACGAGGAACAGCAGGGTCAGCGCGTTCAAGCCGCGCAAGATGAAGAACCAGGCGCGTTCGGTGAACGACTGGTAAGGTGCAAATACAGGAAACAGATTCTTCATCGCTTACCCCATGCTCACATCGATCTTCGCGAACCGCCGGTACACGCCATACAGCACCAGCGTCGCAACGAACAGCAGCGCGCCCAGCGCACAGGCCATGCCCCAGTTGATCGTCACGTTGATGAAGTACGCGACGTAATAGCTGACCATCTGCTCGTTGGTGCCGCCCAGCAGCGCCGGCGTGATGTAGTAGCCGAGCGCAAGGATGAACACCAGCAGCGCGCCCGCGCCGACGCCCGGGTAGGTCTGCGGCACGTACACGCGCCAGAAGGCGGCGAACGGATGGCTGCCGAGCGAGACGGCCGCGCGCAGGTAGCTCGGCGGAATCGCCTTCATCACGCTGTACAGCGGCAGGATCATGAACGGCAGCAGGATGTGCGTCATCGAGATATAGGTGCCAGTGCGGTTGAAGATCAGCTCGAGCGGCGCCTCGATCAGGTTCAGTCCCATCAGCGACTTGTTGACCAACCCTTCCGCCTGCAGCAGCACCATCCATGCGGCCACGCGCACCAGGATCGAAGTCCAGAACGGGATCAGCACCAGGATCATAAACAGGTTGGCCTTGCGCTCGGGCATGGTCGACAGCCAGTAGGCGAGCGGGAAACCGAGCAGCAGGCAGCACAGCGTGACGCCCAGGCTGATGGTGAAGGTGCGCAGGAAGATATATCGATAGGCGGACTGGTTCTCATCGACACGTTCGATATTGCCGAAGGCATCCTGCCGCATATCGAGCGCGGCCAGCAGGTAATACGGTGAATGGCGCGAGTTGTTCTTCGCGATCACCTGCCAGTATTCCGGCTTGCCCCATTGCTCGTCGATTTCGATCAGGGCCGCGCGCGCTGCGGCGGGTTTGAGCCGCCTGCCTTCCGCGTCCTGCAAGGGCATGGCGCGCGCTGTCTTCATGATGATCGAGCGAGCGCCGGGGATCTCGGTATTGATGCGGCGCGCCAGCACGCCGGCCACGTTCTGCTCCTTCGCCAGTGCGAGGTCTTCGGCCAATGCCGCATACGCTTCATCGGAAGGCGTGCCGTTGCGATTCCAGCCACCCATTGCCTGCACGGTTTTTGGCAGCACCGTCGCCACTTCCGGATTCTCGACCGCGCGCTTGAGCAGGATGAGGATGGGCGCAACGAAGGTAACCAGCAGAAAGATCATCAGCGGCGCAATCAATGCGATCGCGGTAGCGCGCTTGCGCAATTGCGCGCGGTGCAGCTCGCGCTTGAGTTGCGCCGTCGACGGCTCGGCCGGAATCGCGTCGAGGGCGGCGCCCAGAGCTGGAGATGTCATGTCTCTCTCAAACACTTTTGTCATTGGAAAAGGATGCCGCCCTTGCGGACGGCATCGAACCGCCGGGATGATCCGGACGGAGGAAACACGGTCTTATTTCGCCGCCCAGGCGGTGAAGCGCTGCTCGAGTTCTTCGCCGTGGTCGGTCCAGAACTTCAGGTTCTGCTGCACCGAATCCTTGACGTTGTTGGTCGAGGTCGGCAGGTTGGCCAGCATCTTGTAGTCCATGCGCTTGAACGCGTTGTTGTTGACCGGGCCGTAGGCTATCTTCGATGCATAGTTGTGCTGTGCTTCCGGCGTGCTCGAGAAGGCGATGAATTTCTCGGCGGCGTCCTTGTTCTTCGCGCCCTTCGGGATCACCCAGTAGTCGAGGTCATAGATCGCGCCGGCCCAGGAGATCGCGAGGTTCTTGCCTTCACGCTGCGCGGCATCGATGCGGCCGTTGAATACGGTGGACATCACGACGTCGCCGGCCACCAGGAATTGCGGCGGCTGTGCGCCGGCTTCCCACCACTGGATGTGATTCTTGAGTTCGTCCAGCTTCTTGAACGCACGATCCACACCGGCCTTGGTCGACAGCACGTTGTAGACTTCCTTGGTCGGCACGCCGTCGGCCATCAGCGCGAACTCGAGGTTGTAGCGCGCGCCCTTGCGCATGCCGCGCTTGCCGGGGAATTTCTTCACATCCCAGAAGTCGGCCCAGCTCTTGGGCGGATTCTTCATCTTGTCGGCGTTGTAGCCGAGGACGGTCGACCACACGAAGGCACCGAAGCCGCATTCATGGAAAGCAGCCGGAATGAATTCCTCCTTCTTGCCGAACTTGCTGTGGTCCATCTTCTCCAGCAGGCCTTCCTCACAGGCGCGGCCCACTTCGCCGGATTCCACTTCCACCAGGTCCCAGCTCACCTTCTTCGCTTCGACCATGGCCTTGACCTTGGCCATTTCGCCGTTGTACTCGACCACCGTCACCTTGTCGCCGGTCGCCTTCTGGAAAGGCTCGACGTAGGCGGCTTTCTGCGCATTGCTGTTGGCGCCGCCGAAGTTGACAACGGTGAACTCCGCTGCGTGTGCGGCGCCAGCGGATGCGAGGGCAGCGAACAGGATGGATTGGACAGGCAGTTTCATGACGACTCCTTTTATCTTCTTGTGACGGGGGAAGGGGAAACTCAGTTGAATACGCGCAGGCGGTCCGGCTCGATGCCGAGCACCACCCGAGAACCGGCGCGCAGTTCGGGCAACGCCGTATCGTTGAGCGCGATCTTGACGAAGCAATCGTCCTGCTGCTGCAGGGCGCAGCGCACGCGCACATGGTCGCCGAAATAGATCAGGTCGGAGACGGTGGCCTGCAACGCGTTCTGTACATTATTCGCAGGCTCCTTGCCTGATACGAGGCGGATGCGCTCCGGACGCACGCAGGCAGTGACCTGCTGTCCGGGTATGGCGCCGCCGATGTTCAGTCCAGTGAGGATGCTGCCGTCCGGCAGGCGCATGCCGCATTGCTGTCCATCGACCGCGGCGACGGTGCCGCTGAAGCGGTTGTTGTCGCCGATGAAGCCGGCAACGAACTGGTTCTGCGGATGCTCGTACAGGTCGTCGACTTCGGCCAGCTGCTGGATTACCCCCTGGTCGAACACCGCGACGCGGTCCGACATGGTGAGCGCTTCGCTCTGGTCGTGGGTGACGTAGACGAAAGTCAGCCCGAGGCGCTGGTGCAGTGCCTTCAGTTCGAGCTGCATGTGCTCGCGCAATTGCTTGTCGAGCGCGCCGAGCGGCTCGTCCATCAGCACCAGTTTCGGTTCGAAGACCAGCGCGCGTGCCAGCGCGATGCGCTGCTGCTGGCCGCCGGAGAGCTGGGCCGGATAGCGGTCGGCGAACTTCCCCATCTGCACCATGTCCAGCGCCCGCCTCACCCTGGCGGCGCGCGTCACGCTGTCGACCTTGCGCACCGACAGCGGATAGGCGACGTTCTGCGCCACCGTCATGTGCGGAAACAGCGCGTAGTTCTGGAACACCATGCCGATGTTGCGCTTGTGCGGCGGCACCTTGTTCAGCAATTGGCCTTCGAGGCGGATCTCGCCCCCGGTGGGGAATTCGAAGCCGGCCAGCATCATCAGGCAGGTGGTCTTGCCCGAACCCGACGGGCCGAGCAGCGTGAGGAACTCGCCGCGCTCGATGTCGAGGTCGAGATGCTTGACGACGAGGTGTTCGCCGTCATAGGTCTTCTTCACGCCGCGGAAGGCGACCAGGGTGTCGCGCTTGATATGTTCTTGATAGCTCACGTCTTGTCTCCCAACTCGTTCTTGTGTGTCCCGCGGCGTCAGCTCTCCCGCATCGCCGCTTCGAGGATGCCGAGCGCCTCCTCCATTAAGGTGTCGCTGATCGTCAGCGGGAAGAGGAAGCGGATCACGTTGGCGTACACACCGCAGGTGAGCAGCAGCAGGCCTTTTTCCATCGCGCTCGCCTGCACGCGCTTGGTGAAGTCCGGATCCGGTTCACGCGTGCCGGGCTTCATGAATTCCACCGCGACCATGGCGCCGAGGCCGCGCACGTCGGCGATCTGCTTCACGCCGGTTTCACGCAGGTCGTTGAGCTTGTCCTTCAGCCTCTGCCCGAGGACGGTGGCACGTTCGACCAGGTGCTCTTCCTTGATCACGTCGAGCACGGCGTGCGCGGAGGCGACGGCAAGCGGATTGCCGGCATAGGTGCCGCCCAGTCCGCCCGGCGCCGGCGCGTCCATGATCTCGGCGCGCCCGCACACGGCGGACAGCGGCATGCCCCCGGCGAGACTCTTGGCCATCGTCATCAGATCGGGCAACACGCCGTAGTGCTCCATCGCGAACAGCTTGCCGGTACGCGCGAAGCCTGTCTGTACCTCGTCGGCGATCAGCAGCATGCCGTGCTGGTCGCACAAGGCACGCAAGGCCTGCATGAAATCACGCGGAGCGGGATAGAAACCGCCCTCGCCCTGCACCGGCTCGAGGATGATGGCCGCGACGCGCTTCGGATCGATGTCGGACTTGAACAAGGCCTGCAGCGCGTCGAGCGAGTCCTCGGTGCTGACGCCGTGCACCTCGATCGGGAACGGCGCGTGGTATACCTCGCCCGGGAAGGGGCCGAAACCGACCTTGTATGGCACCACCTTGCCGGTGAGCGCCATGCCCATCATCGTGCGGCCGTGGAAGCCTCCCGAGAAGGCGATCACCCCTGGGCGGCCGGTGGCGGCGCGGGCGATCTTGATCGCGTTCTCCACCGCCTCCGCGCCGGTGGAGAAGAATGCGGTCTTCTTCGCATGGCTGCCGGGCGTGATGGCGTTGATGCGCTCGGCCAGTTCGACGTAGCTGGCGTAGGGGACGATCTGGTAGGCAGTGTGGGTGAACTTGTCGAGCTGCTGCTGCATCGCTTCGATGAGCTTCGGATGACGGTGCCCGGTGTTGAGCACGGCGATACCGCTGGCGAAGTCGATGTAGCGGCGGTTCTCCACGTCCCAGATCTCGGAATTGGAGGCGCGCGCGGCGTAGAACTGGCACATCACGCCGACGCCGCGCGGGGTTGCCGCGTCTTTGCGGCGCTGTAGTTCGGAATTGGTCATCATTGTTCCGTTTGCCTTGTGTCAATGCGATGACGAATCCTACTGCCGCTTTGGCTCCATTCGATAGAGCCACTTTGGTTTATTTGATGGTGCCACTTTGACGGTGCGAGTCGGGCGTCGATTGACAACAGGCAATGTAGTCTGGCTCCATATAGGTTTGGAATTCCGCATTTTCGAAGGAGCCACTTTGCGCATCGCCGCCCTTTCCGACTTTCTCCTGCAACGCATCGAGCGCGGGGCCGGCACACCGGTCAACCGCCAGCTCTACCAGGTGATCCGCGAAGCAATCCTCGCGCATGTACTGCCGGCAGGGCTGCAATTGCCCTCGTCGCGCGACTTGGCAGGTGAGCTCAAGATGTCGCGCAATACGGTGACCTACGCGTACGAGCAGTTGGTCGCGGAGGGCTTTCTCGAAACACGCACGGGTGCAGGCACCTTCGTCGCCGATACGGTACCGCATGAGATCCCGGAAGCGGCCGCGAAGGAGTCGGCCCGGATCAATCCGGCGGGAAACCTCGGGCTTTCGCGGCGCGGCGAGCAACTGGTCGAGCATGCAGGCGCATACCGCCTCCAATGGGGTGCCTTCATGCCGGGTGTACCGGACGTGACGCTGTTCCCCATGAAGACCTGGAGCCGCCTGCAGAACAAGTACTGGCGCCGCGCCCGCCCCGACCTCCTCACCTACGGCCAGGGCGGCGGCTACCCGCCGTTGCGCGACGCAATCGCCGAATACCTGCGGGTGGTGCGCTCAGTGAAATGCACGGCGGACCAGGTACTGATCACGACCGGCATCCACCAGTCGATCGACCTGGCAACCAAGCTGCTGGGCGAGGCCGGCGACCACGCCTGGGTGGAAGATCCGTGTTACTGGGGCACGCGCAGTGTGCTGCGCTCGCTCAACCTGCAGCCGGTACCAGTTGCCGTGGACAGCGAAGGCATCGACTTGCGCAACGGCGACTGGAAGAATCCGCCGCGCTTCATCTTCGTCACGCCTTCCCACCAGTATCCGCTCGGCCCGGTGATGAGTCTGTCGCGGCGGCGCATGCTGCTGGAGTATGCGGCGGTGCATAACGCGTGGATCATGGAAGACGACTACGACAGCGAGTTCCGCTACAACAGCCGTCCGCTGGCGTCGCTGCAAGGCATGGATACCCACGACCGCGTGCTTTACCTCGGGTCGTTCAGCAAGACGCTGTTTCCCGGCCTGCGCATCGGCTTCCTGGTAGTGCCCGAAGCACTCGCCGCGCCGTTCGCGACGGGATTGTCCGAGCTGTACCGCGGCGGGCAGGTATTTACGCAGTCAGTGCTGGCGGACTTCATGACGGAAGGGCATTTCGCTTCGCACATCCGGCGCATGCGCGTGCTGTACGAGGAGCGCCTGCGCCTGCTGCAGGCGACAATCGCGCACAACTTCGGCGACGCACTGCCGATGACCGGCGGCGATGCCGGCCTGCATCTCACGCTGGGCCTGCCCGACGAATGCGACGATACGGCGATCAGCCGTCACGCGCAATCGGAAGGCATCATCGCCCGTCCGCTGTCGCGCTATTACATGGATGCGAAGCAGGCGCGGCGCGGCCTGCTGCTAGGCTATGCTTGTGTGCCGAACGAAGCGATCGGGCCGACCTTTGACCGTCTGGCCAACATCATCCGTCCGCACCTGTCGGCGGAGGCAATCGGCAAACGCCTTGCTTCAAGACGCTAGCTTGCTGCGCTGTTCTTCATCAGCAATACGGCGGATGTAGGCGGCAAAGTCAGGATCTTCGCCGCGCAGCAGTTGCGGCAGCAGGTAGTAGAAATCCTCGCGCCCGCACCACTCGCGCATGTAGTCATCCCAGGAATGCCAGCGCCGCAGCGCCACACCTTTCATGTCCGGCTCGTAGGACACGATGTAGGCGCGCTCGAACAGGGCAATCAGCATTTCAAAGATGATCAGCATCCGCTCGCGCTGCTCGTCGGTCAGGTTGGGCGTGGGGGTGTTGCTCCGGAGCTTCAGGTCCGGATTGTCGAGCACGATTTTCAGGAAATCGTTGTACGCGTCCTGCAGCAACTGGTAGGCCTCTTCGTCCTCGGCATCGCGCTCCTTGCGCTGCTCGTACAGGAAAAGAAAGATCGCAAACGGCAGGCCGAATACGGTAACGATGAAGCTGGCGACTTCCCAGAAGTCGGGATCGAGCAGGAATTCCATGACAACCTCTCTGCGGATCACCATATCCTACCGCCATTTACAGCCGGAATCATCTTTCGAAGCAAGTAGTCACATCCGGCTTGCGTACGGACAAATGGAGATGCACGTACAGAGGGGTTACGTCGCGAGGGAATGCGCGCCTGCCTCCGCGAGCAGTTTCGCCCAGGCGGTGCATCCTTTGGCGGACGGATGGTAACCGTCGGATGCCATCATGGACGGGTCGCTGGTATCGAGGGCAAGCGGCACGTAGCGTATATGGCGGTGTTCCGCAGCCAGCTCGCGGACAGCGAGATCCAGCACCCCCGCTTTCAAGCCCATTACCCAGCGAAGCGGCTGGGGCAGCGCCGGGAAATAGGCGATCGGCGGCACGCCAGACAGCAGCACCACACCCGGACGGCAGCGCTGCTCCAACGCGCGCAGCACGTTACCGAGGTCGCGCCGCCAGTGCGATAGCGGACGAAATGCGGTCGTATCGTTGACGCCGAAAGCGACAAGGGCGATATCGACACGCTGCTCGGGAACTAGGGGCATGACCGATTCCAGCGCCTCGCGCGCAGTCACCCCATTCTTGCCGCAAGCGCGCCAAGCGACCGGCCTTTGCATGCGCAGCGCCAGCGCTTGGGCAAGCTGACCGGTAATCGCTTCCTCATGTGTGCCGACGCCGACGCCGGCAACCGGCGACTCGCCCACCGTCAGCAGCGACAACGGTGCGCCCGGTTGCGACGCGCCGGCGACGCCTTCCACCGGGCCGCTCGCTTCCGGCAGGCGCGGCGTGACGCGGCGCGTATGCTTCCCTTGAGCAATCAGGAACGGCAGCATCGGCAATGCGGCAAGTTCCGGCAGAAAGCGACGCATCTTTTTTCCTCTTTGGTGGCGCGGCGTTCAGCGCAACTGCATGTGCTCGATCTTGATGCACTTGTCCATCACGACATCGAGCCCGGCCTTTTCGGCGCGTGCCGCCGCCTGTTCGTCGATCACGCCGAGCTGCATCCAGACGCAGCGGGCACCGACCGCGATCGCCTCGTCGACGGCGTGCCCCACCTCTTCCGATTTGCGGAAGCAGTCGACGACATCGATCCTGCCGCCCTCCTTCTTCACCGCCGCATCGGCCTCGGCAAGTGTCGCGTGGCACATCTCACCAAGGATGTGAGTGCCCGCATACGCCGGATTCACCGGAATGATACGGTAACTGTGGGCCTGCAGGTATTGCGCCACTTCATGGCTCGGGCGGTTCGCCTTGGCCGACAAGCCAACAACGGCGATGTTGCGGCTCTCGGTGAGTATGCGTTCGATGATTTGCTGTTCCTTGTCCATTCGAATTCCAACACTTGGAGTACCTGTCAAAATGCTGCTACGCAATCCGGGTTCGAACCTGCGTCATTCACCATACCTCACGCACGGATGCGCTTCTCGCTCCGAACTCGGGCCGCTCGCTACCTATATTGATAGGCGCTCTTACAAAATTCGGGCGGCAAACTCCTGTTCAACGAACACAAAGGGACACACGAAGGGCACAAAGAAAAGAGTCTGTGAAACGGTGCGGTACATTATGCCCGCCGTGACCATCCCGTTCGTTGTGTCCAGCGTCATTCAAGCTTTTTCTGCCCCATGCCCTTGATGATCGAAGTCGACCGCGATTGCCAATAAAAAAGGCAGCCGAAGCTGCCTTTTCATTGTACTGCCAACATCGCTTACCGCTTGCGACGCAGCTTTTCGATCGCTGCCAACTGCGCAACGGCCGCGGCCAATTCGGCCTGTGCCTTTGCGTAATCGATTTCCGACCCGCGGTTCGCCAGCGCTTCTTCAGCCAGTTTCTTCGCTTCAGCCGCCTTCGCCTCGTCCAGGTCGTGACCGCGGATCGCGGTATCGGCCAGCACGGTGACGACGTTCGGTTGCACTTCGAGGATACCGCCCGCGACGAATACGAATTCCTCGTCCGCCTGGCCCGGTACCTTGATGCGCACCGCACCCGGCCTGATGCGCGTGATCAGCGGGGTGTGCTGGGGATAGATACCCAGTTCACCTGCCTCACCCGGCAACGCGACGAATTCGGCCTCGCCGGCGAAGATTTCCTCTTCGGCGGAGACGACGTCTACGTGAATAGTGTGTGCCATGTTAGAACCTTTGTTGTTCGTCTGAAGACCGGACCGGTTGCACGCAGTCCGCCGCGGTCAGTCAGGACACGCTACCCTGTGCCCTGCCCGGCGACGGCGCACCGCGCCGCGCACGATTAGATCTTCTTGGCCTTTTCGATTGCTTCCTCGATCGTGCCGACCATGTAGAACGCCTGTTCCGGCAGGTGATCGAGCTCGCCGGAAGCGATCATCTTGAAGCCCTTGATCGTGTCCTTCAGCGAAACGTACTTGCCCGGGGAGCCGGTAAACACTTCAGCAACGTGGAACGGCTGGGACAGGAAACGCTGCATCTTGCGAGCGCGTGCCACGACCAGCTTGTCTTCCGGTGCCAGTTCGTCCATGCCCAGAATCGCGATGATGTCACGCAGTTCCTTGTAGCGCTGCAGCGTGCCCTGAACGGCGCGTGCGGTCTCGTAGTGCTCGGCACCAACGACGTTCGGGTCCAGCTGACGCGAGGTCGAATCGAGCGGATCCACTGCGGGGTAGATACCCAGTGCAGCGATGTCACGCGACAACACGACGGTGGAGTCGAGGTGGGCGAAGGTGGTTGCCGGGGACGGGTCGGTCAAGTCATCCGCAGGGACGTACACGGCCTGGATGGACGTAATCGAACCGGTCTTGGTCGAGGTAATACGCTCTTGCAGGCGGCCCATTTCTTCGGCCAGCGTCGGCTGGTAACCCACCGCAGAAGGCATACGGCCCAGCAGTGCGGACACTTCGGTACCGGCCAGCGTGTAACGGTAGATGTTGTCCACGAAGAACAGAACGTCACGGCCTTCGTCACGGAAGGATTCCGCGATGGTCAGGCCGGTCAGCGCCACGCGCAGACGGTTGCCCGGCGGCTCGTTCATCTGGCCGTACACCATCGATACCTTCGAGTTGGCCAGGTTGTCCAGGTCAACGACCTTGGAGTCAGCCATTTCGTGGTAGAAGTCGTTACCCTCACGAGTACGCTCGCCCACGCCGGCGAACACGGACAGACCCGAGTGTGCCTTCGCGATGTTGTTGATCAGTTCCATCATGTTCACGGTCTTGCCCACACCTGCACCGCCGAACAGACCGACCTTACCACCCTTCGCGAACGGGCAAACCAGGTCAATCACTTTGATGCCGGTTTCCAGCAGTTCCTGCGACGGGGACAGCTCGTCGTAAGCAGGAGCCTTGCGGTGGATCGATGCGGTTTGCGTTGCGTTGACCGGACCGCGCTCGTCGATCGGGTTACCCAGCACGTCCATGATGCGGCCCAGCGTTGCCGGACCAACCGGCACGGAGATCGGTGCGCCGGTGTTCTGGATGACCATGCCGCGACGCAGACCGTCGGAAGAGCCCAGCGCAATGGTACGGACCACGCCGTCACCCAGCTGCTGCTGCACTTCGAGGGTCAGCGCGGAGCCTTCCATCTTCAGAGCATCGTAAACCTTGGGCATCGCATTGCGCGGAAACTCCACGTCAACCACGGCGCCGATACACTGAACGATTTTGCCTTCAGCCATTTTCGTTCCTTCAATATAAGTAGATTCTTTAGTTAAACCGCAGCCGCACCGGCGACGATCTCGGACAGTTCCTTGGTAATCGCAGCCTGGCGAGTCTTGTTGTACACAAGCTTCAACTCGCCGATCACGTTACCTGCATTGTCGGAAGCAGCCTTCATCGCGACCATGCGTGCCGATTGCTCGGACGCCATGTTCTCGGCGACAGCCTGGTAGATCAGCGCTTCGACGTAACGCACCAGCAGTTCGTCGATCACGGACTGGGCATCCGGCTCGTAGAGGTAATCCCACGAGTGCGAATTCTTGTCCGCTTCCATGCGCTCATCCGACAGCGGCAGCAACTGGTCCATCATCGGTTCCTGCTTCATCGTGTTGATGAACTTGGTGTAGAACAGGTAGACCGTATCGATGTGACCTTCCTGGTACGCATCGAGCAGCACCTTGACGGGGCCGATCAGCTTGTCCAGGTGGGGCGTGTCGCCCAGGCCTGTGGCTTGAGACACGACCTTGGCACCGATACGGTTCAGGAAACCGAGACCCTTGTTGCCGATGGCGACTGCTTCAACCTTCTTGCCCTGACCTTCGAGCTCGCGCACCTTGGTGGTCACCTGACGCAGCACGTTGGTGTTCATGCCGCCGCACAGACCCTTGTCGGTCGTGACGACGATGATGCCCACTTTCTTTGCCGTGTCGCGCTTGACCAGGAAAGGATGCGTGTACTCCGGGTTGGCCTGCGCCAAGTGAGCGGCGATATTACGAATCTTGTCACTGTAGGGACGGGCCGAACGCATCCGGTCCTGCGCCTTGCGCATTTTGGATGCGGCGACCATTTCCATCGCCTTGGTGATCTTCTTCGTGTTCTCTACGCTCTTGATCTTGCCGCGTATCTCTTTACCTGCAGCCATGAGTAATTACTCCTTCAGCTCCAGTGATCAGAAAGTTTTCTTGAAGGCGGCAATCGCGGCGGCAAGTTCAGCTTCGCCGTCCTTGTCGAGTTGCTTGGTGTCTTCAATCTTCTTCAGCAGAGCGGCGTGGCTGGTCTTCATGAAGTTGTGCAGGCCAGCTTCGAATGCCAGCACCTTCTTCACGTCGACGTCGTCGAAGTAGCCCTTGTTCACGGCAAACAGCGACACGCCCATCAGCGAGATCGGCAGCGGGGAGTACTGTGTCTGCTTCAGCAGTTCGGTCACGCGTGCGCCGCGGTCCAGCTGGCGGCGGGTCGCTTCATCGAGGTCGGAAGCGAACTGCGCGAATGCAGCCAGTTCACGGTACTGCGCCAAGTCGGTACGGATACCGCCGGACAGGCTCTTGATGACCTTGGTCTGCGCTGCACCACCGACGCGGGACACCGAGATACCTGCGTTAATCGCGGGACGGATACCGGCGTTGAACAGCGAGGTCTCGAGGAAGATCTGGCCGTCGGTAATGGAAATCACGTTGGTCGGAACGAACGCGGAGACGTCGCCTGCCTGGGTTTCGATGATCGGCAGTGCGGTCAGCGAACCGGTCTTGCCCTTGACTTCACCCTTGGTGAACGCTTCGACGTAGTCGGGGTTCACACGTGCTGCACGCTCGAGCAGACGGGAGTGGAGATAGAACACGTCGCCCGGGTATGCTTCGCGGCCCGGCGGACGGCGCAGCAGCAGGGAAACCTGACGGTAGGCGACTGCCTGCTTGGACAGGTCGTCATAAATGATCAGTGCGTCTTGACCGCGATCGCGGAAGTATTCGCCCATCGTGCAGCCGGCGTAGGCGGCGATGTACTGCATCGCTGCGGATTCGGAAGCGTTGGCGGCGACGACGATGGTGTACTCCATCGCGCCGTGCTGCTCGAGAGCGCGGACGATGTTCTTGACCGTCGATGCCTTTTGGCCGATCGCGACGTAGATACACGTCATGTTCTGGCCCTTCTGGTTGATGATGGCATCAACCGCAACGGCGGACTTACCGGTTTGACGGTCGCCGATGATCAGCTCGCGCTGACCACGGCCGATCGGCACCATGGAGTCGATTGCCTTCAGGCCGGTTTGCATCGGCTGGTCCACGGACTGACGTGCGATAACGCCCGGTGCGACCTTTTCGATCACGTCGGTCAACTTGGCGTTGACCGGGCCCTTGCCGTCGATCGGCTGGCCCAGCGCGTTGACGACGCGGCCGACCAGTTCCGGACCAACCGGCACTTCCAGCACGCGGCCGGTGCACTTGACGGTGTCGCCTTCGGAAATGTGCTCGTATTCACCCAGGATAACGGCACCGACGGAATCGCGCTCGAGGTTCAGCGCCAGACCGAAAGTGTTGCCCGGGAATTCCAGCATCTCGCCCTGCATCGCGTCGGAAAGACCGTGGATGCGGCAGATACCGTCGGTCACGGAAATCACCGTGCCCTGATTGCGAATCTCAGCGGTGTCGCCAAGGCCTTGAATCCGGCTCTTGATCAGTTCGCTGATTTCAGACGGGTTGAGTTGCATGTTAACTCCTAAATTTTTTAATCTCTGCTTACGCTAGCGCCAGCAAGGCCGCGATCACGACGCGAGTGCGGTGTACATCTTCTGCAGCTTGGCGCGAACGGAAGTGTCGAGCACTTCGTCGCCAACTGCGACACGCACGCCGCCGATCAGCGAGCTGTCGACCTTAACGGTCGGGTTCAGCTTGCGGCCGAATTTCTTTTCCAGCGTTGCCACCAAGTCTTTCACTTGGGCGTCGGTCAACTCGAACGCGCTCGTGATTTCCGCGTCTGCGGCGCCTTCGGATGCATTCTTCAATGCAAAGAACTGCTCGCCGATTTCCGGGAGCAGTGCCAGGCGGCCGTTTTCGACCAGCATCCCGACGAAGTTTTTCGCTTCGGGGGAGACATTGGACTTCAACAGCGACAAGAACGTTTCGGATACCTGCTTGTCCGAGAGCTTCGGATTCGCGGCGAAAGACTTGACGTCAGGGTGGGAGGCAACGGCCGCCATTTCCGACACGAGGCCGGACCAGGCGGCCATATTGCCGGACTTGGCTACACGGAACAGTGCTTCAGCGTAAGGACGAGCAATCGTTGCGAGTTCGGCCATGATTACAGCTCGGTCTTGAGTTGGTTCAGCAGGTCGGCGTGGGCCGCTGCGTTCACCTCACGCTTCAAGATCTGCTCGGCGCCCTTGACCGCGAGAGTCGCGACCTGGGCACGCAGTTCGTCGCGTGCACGAGTAACTTGCTGTTCTGCATCGGCTTTCGCGGCGGCGATGATGCGCGCAGCTTCGTCGGATGCAGTCTTCTTGGCGTCTTCGATGATTGCCTGGGCGCGCTTTTCAGCGTCGCCGATGCGCTTCTGGCCTTCGTCACGGGCGGTAGCGAGTTCAGCCTGCGCGCGCTTTTCAGCGGCAGCCATCTCTGCTTTGCCCCGGTCGGCGGCGGCCAGGCCGCTCGCGATCTTCTCGGCGCGCTCGTCGAGCGCCTTCATCAGCGGCGGCCACACGAATTTCATCGTGAACCACGCGAGGATGAAGAAGACCACGAACTGCGCAAACAAGGTTGCATTTAAGTTCACGGTGTTTTCCTTCTCAGAATAACGAGAGCCGAACCTCGGATGGGTCCGGCCGTTGGAAATTCAGCGATAGGCTGATTACTTCGCGATGAACGGGTTTGCGAAAGCAAACAGCATGGCGATACCAACACCGATCAGGAACGCTGCGTCGATCAGACCAGCCAGCAGGAACATCTTGGTCTGCAGGGTGTTCATCAGTTCAGGCTGACGTGCGGATGCTTCGAGGTACTTGCCGCCCATGATGGCGATACCGATACATGCGCCGATAGCACCCAGGCCAATGATCAAGCCGCAAGCCAAAGCAACAAAAGAGATGTCAGTCATGAGAGTTCCTTCAAAAGGTTAAGGTTAAAAACAAAAACTAAAAACAAACTTCGTTACGTACAACTATCCTGAGGATTCTTTAGTGAGCTTCGTGGGCCTGGCCGATATACACGAGCGTCAGCATCATGAAGATGAACGCCTGGAGGAACACGATCAGGATGTGGAAGATTGCCCACATCGAGCCGGCGATCACATGGCCGATGAAGCCGAAAGCGGTGGCCATCGAGCCGAGCAGGGCGATCAGCAGGAACAGCAGTTCGCCTGCATACATGTTGCCGAAGAGTCGCATGCCGAGGGAAACGGTACGGGCAACATATTCGATTGCGTTCAGCAGGACGTTGAACGGCGCCATATAGATGCCGAACGGTGCAGCGAGCCACTCGTGCAGCCAGCCGCCGACGCCCTTGATCTTGAGGTTGTAATAGATGACGACAGCCAGCACGCCGAGGGACATGCCGAGGGTGCCGTTCAGGTCGGCGGTCGGCACCACGCGGTGGTAGGGGATGACGTTCTCGAGGCCGAGCAGGGAGAACAGCGAGGCGAACATGTCCACCGGCAGGAAGTCCAGCGAGTTCATCAGCGCAACCCAGACGAAGACGGTCAGGGCCAGCGGGGCGATGAAGCGGCGGTCGCCGTGGACGATCGCCTTGGACTGGTCTTCGACCATTTCGACGACCATTTCAACGAAGGCCTGAAAACGGCCCGGTACACCGGAGGTTGCCTTGCGGGCGGCCAGCCACATCAGGAAGCAGCCGAGCACGCCCATCGTCACGGACCAGAAAACGGTGTCCATGTTGATGATCGAGAAATCGACGATCTTGTCCTGATGATGAGTGGAGAAGTGTCCGAGGTGGTGGACTATGTATTCTGATGCGGTCGGAGCGTGTCCAGTGGATGCCATGGTCAGTGCCTAAATATTAAGATGATGTAACTTTTCAGCGCCACGATGAAAGCGGCGAGTAGCGCCAGCCAGTTCAAATCGCGATACAGCCATACCACCGCGCCGAGTAGCGCGACAGTCAATGCAATCTTGATAAATTCGCCGATGAAAAAGGTCATCGGGTTGACGGCCCCAGGCTTGCGCGCGTTGGTAAACAATCGCAGGGCAAACAAGCCGTTCGGCACAACACAGCACAGTCCCCCAAGAAGCGCAGACAATAGCGCGTGCCATCCTCCGATCATGCCGGCAATCAGGCCGGTTATGACCGTGGTCAAAAACTGCAGGAGGACGACGCGTAGCATAGTGGTCCGCTTTGGTGCAATCCGTGGGGCTTTCTGCTCCTGAAAGCACCGGCGACGGGCCGCGGTATTTCTTGGTGGTGCGTCTCGTGAAACCCCGGGATTATAAGTGTTTTCCACAGAGCCCGTCAAACCTTTGACTAGCGGAAATCCCAGGTATGGACTACCGTAAAACTACGGTATTCTTCTTTGCAGGAATACGTAATCCGCGCGATTTGCGCGGAATTCCGGACGAGTAGGCTGCACCGCTTCGTGCTTTCGCACTGGCTCGGTGCACGCCAATGCGGCCTAGTTGTACTTTTCTATTCCAAATCAATTAGTTACTGAAAGCCTAATGAAAGCTGCCTGATGGCATGCTTATTGTTATGGATGCCTATGTTTGCATTTGCATTCATTGCCCTTTAAGGACACGACCATGGACACCCTCCGGCCCGCCCCTCGCTCCATCACCCTTCGATTCCTGGCGGAGCCAACCGACGTCAACTTTGGCGGTAAAGTCCATGGCGGCGCCGTCATGAAATGGATCGACCAGGCCGGCTATGCCTGCGCGGTCGGCTGGAGCGGTTACTACTGCGTCACGGTGTACGTGGGCGGTATCCGCTTCTATAAACCTATCTTCATCGGCCAAGTCGTCGAGGTGACGGCGACTGTCGTGCATACGGGGAATTCGAGCATCCATATCGCGATCGATGTGTCCGCGACCGATCCTAAGACGGGAGCGCGCAAGAAGACAACCCGCTGCATGATCGTGTTCGTCGCGGTGGATGGCGCCGGCGATACGGTGCCGGTGCCGACTTGGGAACCGGTCAGCGAAGAAGACCTGCAACTGCAGAAGTATGCGATCCGGATGGCGGAGATGCGCAAGGCGCAGGAGGATGAGTTGGCGGCGATCGAGTGATCGAAAGTGCGCCCTTCCTAATTCATCGCGATTTCAGGCACTGCTGCGTCTAGCCTATTTGCTTAGGATGTCTTCCCGCTTGTGTGGAAGACCGAGCCAGGCAGGTAATGCTGTAGATAGAGATCACCGCGTTAGGCTTGCAAGCCAGTCGCGCCCCTGCGGCCAGTCGCCCAACCCGCTGTCGGCATTGATGTGACCGCGCGGGCCGATGTCGTGGAACTGCGCGCCCCATTTCTTTGCCCATGCCTGCGCACGCGGCAATGCACACCACGGATCGTCGGACGACGCGGCGACTATGGTGTTGAACGGCAGCCGTGTCTGGGGCATTGGTGCGAAGCCGGTGACGAAATCAGGAAAATCGTCACGCTCCACATCTGGCGGCGCGATCAGCAGCGCGCCTTTAACTTTCTGCAGGTGCGAGGAGTCGGCGTGCAGCGTGGCCCACCATGCAGTCAGTGCGCAGCCGAGACTGTGCGCCGCCAGGACAACCTCACCTTCCGCAGCGGCGATTGCCGCGTCGAGGACTGTAACCCAATCGCCGCGCTTGGGTTTGTCCCAGTCGTGCTGCTGCACGCGGCGCGCATTCGGCAGCACGCTTTCCCATACGGTTTGCCAGTGGCCGTGGCCCGAGTTGAAGAGGCCGGGGAGGATGAGGATGCTTGTCTTCATGCGCTGCCGCGCAGTTTGCCGATCAGGTCGTCGAGCACGTCGAGGTTGGCGAAGTCGATGATAAGCTGGCCCTTGTTCTTGGCACCGACCTTGATCACCACTTGCGTTGCAAGTGCGTCGGACAATTCTTCTTCGAGGCGCGTGAGGTCGCGCGACTTTTCCTTGTTTGCGCGCGTCTTGGCACCGGCTTGTTCAGTAGTCGCTTTCACCACCAGTTTTTCTGCTTCGCGCACCGACATGCGCTTGGCGACGATCTGGTTGGCGAGCGTGATCTGAGTCGCGGAGTCAGTCGCAAGCAATGCGCGCGCATGGCCCATGTCGATATCGCCAGCCATCAGCATCGTCTGCACGGGCTTGGCGAGATTCAGCAGGCGCAGCAGGTTGGACACCGCGCTGCGCGATCGGCCTACCGCGCCGGCGGCCTGTTCATGCGTGAAATTGAAATCGCTGATCAGGCGATGGATGCCCTGCGCCTCTTCCAGCGGATTGAGGTCTTCGCGCTGGATGTTTTCGATCAGCGCCATCGCAGCGGCGGCCTGGTCATCGACGTCCTTCACCAGCACCGGTACTTCGGTAAGACCTGCGATCTGCGCGGCGCGGAAGCGGCGTTCGCCGGCGATGATTTCATAGCGGCCGTCGCCGTTGACGGGGCGCACGAGGATGGGCTGCATCAAACCCTGCGCCTTGATCGATGCGGCGAGTTCCTGCAGCGCACCTTCGTCCATGCGCGTACGCGGCTGGTATTTGCCGGCCTGCATCTGCGTCACGTTCAGAGTTGAAGGAGAACCGGCAACAGTGGGTACCGCTTCTTCGATGTCGGAAGATCCGCCGAGCAGCGCGTCGAGGCCGCGGCCGAGTCCCTTGGTTTTCTTGACAGCCATGTTCTTGCCTTACATTGACTTGATGCGCTCGACCATCTCGGCGCCGAAGGAGATATATGCCTGCGCCCCCTTCGACGAGGGATCGAAAGTAACGCCGGGCATGCCATAGGACGGCGCTTCCGCCAGACGCACGTTGCGCGGAATGATGGTCTTGAAGACCTTGTCGCCGAAGTGCTGTTCGAGTTGCGCGGAGACCTGCTGCGAAAGCGTCATGCGCGGATCGAACATCACGCGCAGCAGGCCGATGATCTTGAGGTCGGTGTTGAGCTTGCCGTGCACTTTCTTGATCGTGTTCACGAGATCGGACAAGCCTTCGAGTGCGTAGTATTCGCACTGCATGGGGATGATCACGCCGTGCGCGGCGCACAGGCCGTTCAGCGTCAGCATCGACAAGGCAGGCGGGCAGTCGATCAGCACGAAGTCGTAGTCGCTGGCGACAGCGTTGATCGCATCCTTCAGGCGCTTCTCGCGGTTGTCGAGTTCCACCATTTCGACTTCGGCGCCTGCGAGTTCACGATTGGCAGGTAACACATCGAAGCCGCCTGTCTCGGATGTCTTGCGCGCGGTCTTGATGTCGGCCAGGCCGAGCAGCACTTCATAGACCGACGATTCGAGTTCGGCCTTGTTGATGCCCGCGCCCATGGTGGCGTTTCCCTGCGGATCGAGGTCGACCAGCAGCACGCGCTGGTTGATTTTCGCCAGACCGGCTGCGAGGTTGACTGCCGTTGTCGTTTTACCGACGCCGCCCTTCTGGTTGGCGACGCAGAATATCTTGGCCATGTTGTTTTAGTTGGTCGTGAGTTTGATGCCGACGGAATGAAACAGCGCGCTCATGCCTGTTCTCCTGCTTCGATGAATACGAGATGGCGCTCGGCGCCGAGGCCGGGCACGGTCAAGGATTCTACCTTGCCGACTTTCCATCCGGCAGGAAGGCGTGCGATTTCTTCGTTCGGCATCACGCCCTTCAGGGCGATGAAGCGGCCGCCCTCTTCCAGCAGATGGCCGGACCAGGTGACGAAGTCATTCAGTTCGGCGAAGGCGCGCGAGGTGATGACGTCGAACTTCTGCGGCACCTTCAGCTGCTCCACGCGGCCGGTATAGACGGTGACATTGGCGAGGCCGAGTTCCGCTTTCACCTGGGTGAGGAAAGCGGTCTTCTTGTGCACGGTGTCGACCAGCGACACGTGCATGTCGGGACGCGCAATCGCGAGTACGATACCGGGCAGACCGCCGCCTGCACCAACGTCGAGGATGTTTGTCGCGCCGGCGAACGCGGGTACAACAGCGAGCGAATCGAGCAGGTGGTGCGTGACCATCTGCTTCGGGTCGCGCAACGCGGTGAGGTTATAAACCGCGTTCCACTTCGACAGCAGCGCAAGGTAGTCCATCAGCTGCGCCAACTGCTTCTCGCTCAGGTCGAGCTGCAGCGTGCGCGCGCCTTCGGCGAGCGTGCGCGTCAGTTCATCGCGGGAAAAAGATGTCATCGTCCGGCAGTCCTCACGCTTCAGCAGGTGCGTTGGCGAATTCCTTGAATCCGCCCTTCTTCAGGTGCACCAGCAGCAGCGAGATCGCTGCAGGCGTGATGCCGGAGATGCGAGATGCCTGGCCGAGGGTTTCGGGACGGTGCTTGTTCAGCTTCTGGCGCACTTCGACCGAGAGGCCGCGGACTTCCATGTAATCGATTTCGACCGGCAGCTTCAGGTTTTCGTAGTAGTCGTGGCGTTCGACTTCGCGCGCCTGGCGGTCGATATAGCCGGCGTACTTCACCGAGATTTCGACCTGTTCGGCGACCGCGCCGTCGGTCACGCCAGGACCGGCGAGATCCTGGCCTTCGGTGCCTTTCAGGGTCATCAGGCTTTCATAGCTCACGTTGGGGCGGCGCAGAAGATCAGTGAGCGCATACTCTCGTTCAATCGCTTTACCCAGCACACGTTCAGCTTCCGCTTCCGGAAGAATGCGCGGGTTGACCCAGGTGGACTTGAGGCGCTCCAGCTCGCGGGCGACAGCTTCACGCTTGCGTTCAAAGACTTCCCACTGGGCGTCGCCGACACAGCCGAGTTCGCGGCCGATTTCGGTCAGGCGCATGTCAGCATTATCTTCACGCAGGCTGAGGCGGTATTCGGCGCGGCTGGTGAACATGCGGTAGGGTTCCTGCACGCCCTTGGTGATCAGGTCGTCGACCAGCACGCCAAGGTAGGCTTCGTCACGGCGCGGCGTCCACGCTTCGCGCCCTTGAGTCAGCAAAGCGGCGTTGATGCCGGCGAGCATGCCTTGGGCAGCGGCTTCTTCATAGCCGGTGGTGCCGTTGATCTGACCGGCGAAGAACAGACCCTGGATCGCCTTGGTCTCGAGCGATGCCTTCAAGCCGCGCGGGTCGAAGTAGTCGTATTCGATTGCATAGCCGGGACGCAGGATGTGCGCATTTTCCAGTCCACGCATCGAGTGCACGAGTTCGAGCTGCACGTCGAAGGGCAGGCTGGTCGAGATGCCGTTCGGGTAGAACTCGTTGGTGGTCAGGCCTTCCGGCTCCAGGAAAATCTGGTGCGAAGACTTGTCGGCAAAGCGATGGATCTTGTCTTCGATTGACGGGCAGTAACGCGGACCAACGCCTTCGATCACGCCGGTGTACATCGGGCTACGGTCCAATCCGCCGCGGATGATGTCGTGGGTGCGCTCGTTGGTGTGGGTGATCCAGCACGGCAACTGCTGGGGATGCATGTTGACCGAACCCATGACCGAAAACACCGGGATCGGGTCGAGGTCGCCCGGCTGCTCTTCCATTACGGAAAAATCAATGGTGCGGCCGTCGATGCGCGGCGGCGTGCCGGTCTTCAGGCGACCTTGTGGCAGCTTCAACTCCTTCAGGCGCGCGGACAGGGAAACCGCAGGCGGATCGCCAGCGCGGCCGGCGGCATAATTATTGAGGCCAACGTGGATCTTCCCGTCGAGGAAGGTGCCTGCGGTCAGCACCACGGCGCGACTGCGGAAGCGGATACCGACCTGGGTCACAGCACCGACCACGCGATCGCCCTCCACCATCAGGTCGTCGACCGCCTGCTGGAACAGCCACAGGTTCGGCTGGTTCTCCAGGCGGCCGCGGATCGCCTTCTTGTACAAAATACGGTCGGCTTGGGCGCGGGTGGCGCGGACGGCCGGCCCTTTGGAGGAATTCAGGATTCGGAACTGGATACCGGCTTCGTCCGTGGCTATGGCCATTGCGCCGCCCATGGCGTCCACTTCCTTGACCAGGTGCCCCTTGCCAATGCCGCCGATGGACGGGTTGCAGGACATCTGGCCCAGGGTCTCAATGTTGTGGGTAAGTAGCAGCGTCTTCTGCCCCATGCGGGCGGAAGCAAGCGCAGCTTCGGTACCGGCGTGGCCGCCGCCGACGACGATGACGTCAAATTCAGTAGGAAAAAGCATATTTCGCCTCGAAGAGACGGTGAGGAAGTAGGCGGCGGACGATGCGCCGGAGGCGAGATTATAAATTGTTTTTCACCCCGCCCGCTTCCGTTAGTCACCCTTTGGGTGGCTTTGTTTCACGTGAAACAATCAGATCGTGATTCGGGCCAGCACAAAACCAAGGATGAATGAGAGTCCGGACACGATCAGCCAGTAGCCCCAGTGCACGGCGGTGAAGGGTGAAGGCTCAGATTGCGGTGCGGCAGCCACAGCGGCTGCAGGCTGCATTTGTTCCATGCGCGCCGGCGGAATGGGCTTGAGCGCCCTCTTCGCCCGAACCTCTTCGGCGAGGGAATCGACAAGCTGCGCGTGCAGCGCATCCACCGCCGGCTCGGGCATCTCATTTGACTTGGTAGGCTCAACAACAGCGGTTGCTGCGGCTGTCGGTGCGCTCGCTGGAACGGTTGCCATCGCCGGATCGGCAGTTGAAATCTGTACATCAGTCAGGAGGGGAAGCGGTTCAGCTGCTCGCCCCGCCGGCTGGGTGGGATGAGACGGAACAAGAAATTCCATCTCCTCCTCGTGATCCGTCATCATAATCGTGACCGGATCCATCGGATCCTGTTCGAGGAATCGATCAATTACCGTCCGCTCGATTTCGTCCGGAGCCTGGTCATCTACCGGCATGAACACTTCCAGCACCAGCTCTTTCAATTGCAGCTTCTGGAAAGCGCGGTCGAACCGCTCTTCCTTCAGCACCGGCAACTTCGCCCTGATCTGGCTATAGGTGGAAACGCCGTCCACCATAATTAGGACGAGCCGTTCGCTCTGCGTGAGTCCGTGGCTTTTTTGATGTATTTCATCGCGCCCAGCCTGGGTACGCTGGAAGATGGTGCCGGAATCAGTCATAGGGAATTCGATGGATGAATGTTTCACGTGAAACATTGGACGGACAAACCCGGGAAATGTTTCCCGTCGATATCAAATTGCATCCTAGTCCCTGTCCCTTCCCGGCGCTATACCAAATCCACAACATGCAGTACGGCATTTGTAAGCAAGCTTAACCGGCTGGACTTCTTGTGGGTCAACGCCTCGTTGCACGCCCCTTGCTACAATAGAAGCTCCACCAAAGGAGACAAGATGACTACAACCGCAGCCCTTGGCGCGTTCACCTTCAGCACCGTCCCGCACATCGTATCGGAGACTGGCGCAGCGAAGCGGATCGGCGCGCTGGTCAACCAGCATTTCCCGAACTCCCGCCGTGCCCTGATCGTCACCGACGGCGGCTTCCTGAAAACCGGACTCGTCGATGCCCCGATTGCCAGCCTTCGTGACGCCGGCTTGACCGTCAGCATCTTCTCGGATGTCGTTGCCGATCCGCCGGAGCCGGTGGTCCTGCAAGCCGTCGCCGATGCTCGCAAGAATGAGGTCGACCTGGTGATCGGCTTGGGCGGCGGCAGCTCGATGGATGTGGCCAAGCTGATCGCGGTGCTGGTCGACAGCGACCAGGAGCTCAAGTCGATGTATGGCATCGGCAACGTCAAGGGCGCTCGTCTTCCGCTGGTGCAAGTACCTACTACCGCCGGTACCGGATCGGAAGTCACGCCTATCTCCATCGTCACCACTGGCGCAACCACCAAGATGGGTGTCGTGTCGCCGCAGCTGTATGCCGACCTCGCCATCCTGGATGCCGAACTGACGGTCGGTCTGCCGCCGAAAGTTACGGCCGCCACCGGCATCGATGCCATGGTGCATGCGATCGAGGCTTACACAACCAAGCTGAAAAAGAATCCCTTGTCCGACATGCTTGCCCGCCAGGCACTGAGCTTGCTGTCGAGTAATATCATCACCGCTTGCGAAGACGGGAAGAACCTTGAAGCGCGCCAAGCGATGTTGCTTGGTGCAATGTTGGCCGGCCAATCTTTCGCCAACGCACCCTGTGCCGCCGTGCATGCCCTCGCCTACCCGATTGGCGGCATTTTCCATGTCCCGCACGGCTTGTCGAACTCCCTGGTTCTGCCGCATGTGCTGCGCTTCAACGCGCCGAATGCCGCCGCCATGTATGCCGAGCTTGCCGAGATTCTTGCACCCGGCGTGACCGGCAGCGCGGAAGCACGCACCCAAGTGCTGATCGACAAGATGGATGAAATCGCGCACCGCACCGGCATCGAAACCCAACTGCGCCAGGTTGGTATCAGCGAAGCCGACCTCGACCGCCTGGCGGACGATGCAATGCTGCAGACGCGCCTGCTGACCAATAACCCGCGCGAAGTAACGCGCGCCGATGCGAGGGCGATCTACGCAGCGGCACTCTAAGCAATCGTGTCCGCCAAACAAAAACGGCAGCCCAGGCTGCCGTTTTTTTTACGCGACCGCTGATCGTTAATGCGCAGTACCCGGCGACGTCCGTTTGAACAGTGCCCCCAGTTCGCCGACGATGCCGCGGCGGAAGGCCAGCACGCAGACGATGAAGATGAAGCCGGTGACGATGGTGACCGACTCGCCCAGTGTGCGGAACCACTCGATGCTCGTCACCGTCGCCATCCAGTTGCCGAAGTCGCCCAGCTTGTTCTCCAGCGCAATGATCAGGATCGCGCCGACGATCGGACCAGTCAGCGTGCCGAGGCCGCCGACCAGCGTCATCAGCACCACCAAGCCAGACATGCTCCAGTGCACGTCGGTCAGCGTCTCGAAGCCGAGCACTACAGTTTTAGTAGCACCCGCAAGACCGGCAAGCGAAGCGGAAAGGACGAATGCCAGCAGCTTGTACTTGTCGACATCGTAACCGAGCGAGATCGCACGCGGCTCGTTTTCCTTCACCGCCTTCAGCACTTGGCCGAACGGCGAATGCACGGTGCGCACGATCAGCGCAAAGCCGGCGATGAAAATCGCCAGCACCACGTAGTACAGGGTCATGTCGTTCGCCAGATCCACCACGCCCAGCAGCTTCCCGCGCGGCACGCCCTGAAGACCATCCTCGCCACCAGTGAACGGCGCCTGCAAGCACACGAAGAACAACATTTGCGCCAACGCGAGCGTGATCATCGTGAAGTAGATGCCCTGCCTGCGAATCGCCAGGCTGCCCATCACCAGCCCAATCAGCGCCGCCGCCACAATGCCGGCAACGATGCCGAGCTCAAACGGCCAGCCCATCACCTTGATCGTGTGACCGGCGACGTAACCCGCGCCGCCAAAGAATGCCGCATGTCCGAAGGACAGCAGCCCGGTGAAACCGATCAGCAGGTTGAACGCGCACGCAAACAAGGCGAAGCACAACACCTTCATCAGAAACACCGGGTAGACGAAGAACGGCAATGCCAGCGCACCGACGATGGCAATTGCGTAACCAACTTTCCTGTTCATCCTGTGCTCCCCTTTTATTTCTCTTTGCCAAACAGACCGGCGGGCCGGATCAGCAGCACGATCGCCATGATGATGAACACCACGGTAGCCGACAGCTGCGGATAGAACACGCGGGTGAATCCTTCGATCACGCCCAGGCCCAGGCCGGTGATGATCGAACCCATGATCGAGCCCATGCCGCCGATCACCACCACCGCGAACACGACGATGATCAGGTTGGAACCCATCAGCGGCGATACCTGGATCACGGGTGCCGCCAGCACGCCGGCAAACGCAGCGAGCGCCACGCCGAAGCCGTAGGTCAAGGTCACCATCAACGGCACATTGATGCCGAAGGCCTCGACCAGCTTCGGATTCTCGGTCCCCGCACGCAGGTAGGCGCCGAGCTTGGTCTTCTCGATCACGAACCAGGTGGCGAAGCAGATGATGAGCGATGCGAGCACAACCCATGCACGGTACTTCGGCAGGATCATGAAGCCGAGGTTGAATGCGCCGGACAGCGCCTCCGGTACCGAGTAGGGTTGCCCCGACACACCGTAGAAGGAACGGAACAAGCCTTCGATCATCAGCGTGATGCCGAAGGTCAGCAGCAGGCCGTACAGGTGGTCCAGCTTGTACAGCCAGCGCAGCATGCTCTTCTCGATGAAGATGCCGAAGATGCCGACCAGGATCGGCCCCAGGATCAGCATCACCCAGTAATTGATCTCGAAATAGTTCATGCCCATCCATGCGAGGAAGGCGCCCATCATGTACAGCGCGCCGTGCGCGAAGTTGATGACGTTGAGCAAGCCGAAGATGACGGCCAGGCCCAGCGAGAGCATCGCGTAGAAGGAACCGTTGACGAGGCCGAGCAGCAGTTGGCTCAGCAAGGCCTGCAGGGGGATGCCGAATAATTCCATAGGCAGAGTAAAGAAAGTTGCTGCTGAACGGGAAGCGCGTGGAACGGAGTTGTTGTCTGCGCCGGGTTGTTGTTCGAATGTGCTTGAGCAAGGAGTGCACAAGTTCGGCGATCGCCTGTCTTGGCAATTCCCCTCACCCCTGCCCCCGCTCCGCGCCCCACGGCTCGGCTTGCAAGCCGAATCGGCTCCGGCAGCGCAAACCAGTGGTTTGCGAAACCCTGCCTTCGCCCCGCGTGCGGGAGAGGGGTGTACAGCCTCTCTATGTCAGGTGCGCGAGATTTACTTCCACAACGCGCACTTCGATTCGGCCTTGGTCGTCCAGGCCTGTGCTGCCGGAATCGTCTGTGCGACCTTGTAGTAGTCCCACGGATACTTCGAATCCGCCGGCTTCTTCACTTCCATCAGGTACATATCGTGCACCATGCGGCCGTCCGGACGGATCTCGCCGCCCTTGGCGAAGAAGTCGTTGACCTTGGTCTTCTTCATCTGCGCCATCACCTTGTCGGCGTCGTCGGAGTTCACCGCCTTCACCGCGTTCAGGTAATGCGCGGTGGCCGAATAATCGCCCGCCTGCAGCATGGACGGCATCTTCTTCATCTTTTCGAAGTAGCGCTTGGACCACTTGCGGGTGTCGTCATTCAGGTCCCAGTACCAGCCGTCGGTCAGGTACATGCCTTGCGTCAGGTTCAGGCCGAGCGAGTGCACGTCGTTGATGAACATCAGCAGGCCGGCCAGCTTCATCGACTTGGTGATGCCGAACTCGTTCGCGGCCTTGATCGAGTTGATGGTGTCGCCGCCGGCATTGGCCAGGCCGAGGATCTGCGCCTTGGACGACTGGGCCTGCAGCAGGAAGGACGAGAAGTCGGACGCGGACAGCGGATGCTTCACGCTGCCGACTACGGTGCCGCCGGCAGCCTTCACGACATCGGCCGTGTCTTTCTCGAGCGAGGCGCCGAACGCGTAGTCCGCGGTCAGGAAGAACCAGCTCTTGCCGCCCTGCTTCACGATGGCGGAACCGGTGCCCTTGGCCAGCGCGACGGTGTCGTACGCGTAGTGCACGGTATAGGGACTGCACTCTTCATTGGTCAGGCGTGCGGTCGCAGCGCCGATCGAGATGAAGGGCTTTTTCTTTTCCGCAGCCACCTTCGCCATCGCCAGGTTGGCGCCGGAGTTGGTGCCGCCGATCAGCATGTCGACGCCCTGCTGGTCAAACCATTCGCGCGCCTTGGATGCGGCGATGTCAGCCTTGTTCTGGTGGTCTGCGCTGATGACTTCGATCTTCTTGCCGGCAACGTTGCCGCCGAAATCGGCAACCGCCATCTTGATCGCTTCCACGCCGCCCTGGCCGTCGATGTCGGCATACAGGCCGGACATGTCGGTGATGATACCGATGCGAACGACGTCGCCCGACACTTGCGCCGATGCGCTGCCCGCTGCGGCGAATGCACAGGTGGCCGATACTGCAACTGCAATTGCTTTCAATTTCATTGCGATCTCCTTGGTGTTCCAGCTTGTGGCTAGTAGTGGCTTGTTATACCCCGAGCAGCGAATGCAGCACGGGCATCTTGTTATCCAGTTCGGATGCTGCAAAAGTTTCCACGATCTGGCCGTGTTCCATCACATAGAAGCGGTCGGCCAGCGGCGCGGCAAAGCGGAAGTTCTGTTCCACCATCACGATGGTGTAGCCCTTCGCCTTGAGGGTGGTGATCATGCGCGCCAGCGCCTGCACGATGACGGGAGCGAGGCCCTCGGAGATTTCATCCAGCAGCAACAGGCGTGCGCCGGTGCGCAAGATGCGCGCGACCGCCAGCATCTGCTGCTCGCCACCAGACAGGCGCGTGCCCTGGCTCGACTTGCGTTCCTTGAGGTTGGGGAACATCTCGTAGATTTCCTCAACCGACATGCCCTTGTCCGTCTTCGACACGAAGGGCGGCAGCATCAGGTTTTCTTCCGCCGACAGCGACGAAAAAATGCCCCGTTCCTCGGGGCAGTACCCAACGCCGAGATGCGCCACCTTGTAGGTGGGCAGGCTGATCGCCTCGGTGCCGTTGATCTTGATCGATCCCTTGCGGCTGCCGGTCAGCCCCATGATCGCGCGCAACGTCGTCGTACGGCCCGCGCCGTTACGGCCAAGCAAAGTCACGACTTCACCGTGGTTCACAGAAAGATTGACGTCATGCAGGATGTGCGACTCGCCGTACCAGGCGTGCAGGTTGGTGATTTCCAATGCCGCTGATCCAGCCATTCAGTGCGCTCCTTCGAGTATGCCGGTGCTGGTGCCCATGTAGGCTTCCATCACCTGGGGATTCTTCGAAACTTCTTCATACGTGCCCTCGGCAAGCACCGCGCCGCGCTGAAGCACCGAGATGCGGTCGCTGATCCCGGCGATCACGCTCATGTTGTGCTCCACCATCAGGATAGTCCGTCCCGCGGAAACCTTCTTGATCAGCTCGGTGACGCGGTGCACGTCTTCATGTCCCATGCCCTGCGTCGGTTCGTCGAGCAGCATGAGCTCGGGCTCCATCGCCAGCGTCGTCGCGATCTCGAGCGCGCGCTTGCGGCCGTAAGGCAAATCGACGGTGACCGTGTCGGCGAACTTCTCCAGGTCAACCTCGGCGAGCAGCTGCATCGCGCGGTCGTTGAGCACGCTCAGCTTGTTTTCGCTGGTCCAGAAATGAAAGGAATTACCCAGGGGACGTTGCAGTCCGATGCGCACGTTTTCCATCACCGTCAGGTGTGGAAACACGGCTGAAATCTGGAAAGACCGGATGATGCCCTTGCGCGCAATCTGCGCAGGCTTGTCCATCGTGATGTCTTTGCCGTTGAAGAGGATATGTCCCGACGTAGGGACGAGGAACTTGGTAAGCAGGTTGAAGCATGTCGTCTTGCCGGCGCCATTAGGACCGATCAGCGCATGGATATGCCCGCGCTGCACCTTCAGACTGACATTGTTGACGGCAGTGAATCCCTTGAATTCTTTCGTCAGCTGCCGCGTCTCCAAAACCACATCCGCCATGAATTCTCCCTGTTGACTGCAGGAGAACGCGGATAGCGCTCTCCATTGCCTTGAGCCGAATCAGCCCGTGGCCATTAACCAAAAGGACGTGCATAACGCTGATGCACAGTACACAGTACGACTAGGGGGGTGGCAATACAGCAGACAAACCATCTGCCGATTGTTTGGCCTGTATCAATACTTGACATGTATCGATATCAGGCACGCGGCGATGTTAGCATGAAGAAAAAATACTTGCTTGTGATCAAGTCAAGTAATGCGCAAGCAAGGCATTGCGCATGGACGCAGCAGAACCGATCTTATTGCTGAACAGCGAGCGATGCTTGTTCAACGCGCGGCGACAATTCATCGACGTGCGTCAGCATGTCGCTGCCGTGCACACGGGCTTTCTCGCGCAACGATGCAGTGAACAGCATCGCCGATTCGGCAACCTTCAATCGTCCCAGGTCGAAGCGCTGCAGGTGCTGCAGCACGATCTGGTTGATCGCCATCGTCGCCTGCATCATCAGCAATTCTGCAGTGGACGTCGTTGCATCGGATTGAGCAGCAGCGATGAACGGCATGGACGACTCTTCCTTCTCCGACATCAGGCAATGGTAAATGTCCGCAAGAGAAATCGTGTGTGGAGCTTGTGTGCATACCCAGGTGTCCGCATTCTTTTCGTGCGGCTTGAGCAGGCCGCCCGCAGACAAGGTACGCAACAGCTTGCGCAGGTAGCGTAGCGACACGTCCAGCGACTCGGAAAGTTGTTGCGCAGTCGGCGGACGCGATGCATTGCAAATGAGTTGTGTCATCACTGCCAGTGCAGTGGACAGTTGCAGATGCAGCGTTGCGTTTCCCAGGATGAATTCTTCGTGTTGAGCCATGCACCCACCTTCAAAAAAAGGCGTGCCCTGCCCCATTCCGGCTGTCGTCGTCCGCGCGATACCCCAAGCAATCGCTGGATCGGCGACGCGCTACGTTCATGACCACGCGCGCCTGTTATGTCACCGGAAGTGGAGCAGGTCACTGGTGCAGCAGGTTATGGGAACGCAGTGCAGCAAATCCAATGCTTTGTCAGCATGGAACTATGCAGATCATGCATAACTTATACGGCTTCGGCGACAAGGATGGCCGGCTTTTCAGCAGCCGTTTCCTTGCTTGCCGCACGAATCCATTCGGCTGCCTTTTCCGCAATCATGATGGTCGGTGAGTTGGTATTGCCCGACGTGATCAACGGCATCACCGAGGCATCGACCACGCGCAGGCCTTTGACGCCGCGTACCCGCATCTGGCTATCGACCACTGCGAACGGGTCGTCCCCCCTGCCCATCTTGCAGGTGCCGATCGGATGGAAGATCGTCGTGCCGATGTCGCCCGCCGCCTTCGCCAGTTCTTCCTCGGTGCGGTAATGCAGGCCCGGTTTGAATTCTTCCGGTGAATATTTCTGCAATGCTGGCGCAGCGACGATATCGCGCGTGATCTTCAATGCATCGGCCGCGACTTTGCGGTCTTCCGGTGTGCTCAGGTAATTCGGCGTGATCTTGGGTGCTGCATAGGGATCCCCGGATGCAATGCGTACATGCCCGCGCGAGGTCGGACGCAGGTTGCACACACTCGCGGTAAATGCCGGGAAGGCATGCAGCGGTTCGCCGAATTTCTCCAGCGACAAGGGCTGCACGTGATACTCCAGATTGGCCGTCGGCTGCGAAGGATCGGAACGGGTGAAGGCTCCGAGCTGCGAGGGCGCCATCGACATCGGCCCGCTGCGGTTCAATGCATACTGCATGCCGATCTGCATCTTGCCGAACCAGTTGTTCGCCATGGTGTTGAGCGTCTTCACGCCCTTCACTTTGAATGCCATGCGCAGCTGCAAGTGGTCCTGCAGGTTTTCGCCCACACCGGGCAGGTCGACCACGACCGGTATGCCATGCTTCTGCAGTAGCGATGCCGGGCCGACGCCCGAGAGCTGCAGGATCTGCGGCGAACCGATTGCGCCGGCAGTAGAAATCGTTTCGCGTTTGGCCTCGGCGAACCACTCTGTACCACCTCCTGTGAACTCGACACCGGTGCACACTAGTCCACTTTCAGTTTGCTGGATGCGCAAGCGCTTCACATGACAGCCGGTCATGATATCGAGCTTGCCCTTGCGTCCGTTGGTAGGTTTGAGGAAGGCCTGCGCCGTGTTCCAGCGGAAGCCTTTCTTCTGGTTCACTTCGAAATAGCCGCAGCCCTCATTGTCGCCGCGGTTGAAATCATCCACCTTCGGAATGCCGCGCTGCGCTGCCGCATCACGGAAGGCATCGAGGATTTCCCAGGACAGGCGCTGCTTTTCCACGCGCCATTCGCCCCCGGCACCGTGGAAGGCATCGGCGCCCTTGTGGTAATCCTCGCTCTTCCTGAACACCGGCAGCACATTCTGCCAGCGCCAGCCGTCGTCGCCGGTCAGTTCCGCCCACTGGTCATAGTCGCGCGCCTGGCCGCGCATGTAGATCATGCCGTTGATCGACGAGCAGCCACCCAGGACTTTCCCGCGCGGATAAATCAGCGCGCGGCCGTTGAGGCCGGGATCGGACTCGGTGCGGAACAGCCAGTCGGTGCGCGGATTGTTGATGCAGTAGAGATAGCCGACCGGGATGTGGATCCAGATGTAGTCGTCCTTGCGGCCGGCTTCCAGCAGCAGCACGGAGACGCCCTTGTCCTGCGCAAGGCGGTTGGCGAGCACGCAGCCGGCGGTGCCGGCACCGATGATGATGTAGTCGTAAGTTCCTGCGGATTCCATGGGGGCTCCAGGACAATTGGGGTGTGAGGATCATCAGCCCTTGGGCTTACGATCGCCTTACGGACTCCTTCCCCTATTACATCGATTGCATGCGTGCGGGTACTGATAGTCGATCTTGCAGTATCTTCCCTCGTCGTTCTCGCGCAGGCGGGAACCCATACGGAGTTTGCTCGAGCTACCTGCCTATGGATCCCCGCCTGCGCGGGGATGACGGGTAACTTACAAGAACAAATCGACCTCAACAACCCGCCTGCAATCCTTGCAAGAGAAGGAAACGCTGCACTTACATGCTAAGAACAAATCATTTTGCAACCGGCATTGTGAACTCAGCACCTTTCGCAATCGAATCCGGCCAGCGCTGCATTACCGACTTGTAACGCGTATAGAAGCGAATACCCTCCTCGCCATACGCATGCAAGTCGCCGAACAACGAGCGCTTCCAGCCGCCGAAGGAATGCCAGGCCATTGGCACCGGGATCGGCACATTGATGCCGACCATGCCCACTTCGATGCGGCGCGAAAACTCGCGCGCGGTATTGCCATCGGAAGTGAACAACGATACCCCATTGGCGAACTCATGCGCGTTGATCAATTCAACGGCAGACGCAAAGTCAGGCACACGCACCACGCACAGCACCGGCCCGAAGATCTCTTCCTTGTAAATCTTCATCTCCGGCGTGACATGGTCGAACAGCGAGCCGCCGAGGAAGAAGCCATTCTCGTGACCCGGCACCTTCAACCCGCGACCGTCAACCAGCAGCTTCGCGCCGGAACGCACGCCATCCTCGATATAGCCTTCGATCTTGTCCTTGTGCTGCGCGGTGACGACCGGGCCCATTTCGGCATCGGCTTCCATGCCGTTCTTGATCTTCAACGCCTTCACACGCGGGATCAGTGCCTCGACCAGCTTGTCGGCGACACTGCCTACCGCAACGGCAACCGAGATCGCCATGCAGCGCTCGCCGGCGGAACCGTAAGCTGCGCCGATCAGTGCATCGACCGCCTGATCGAGATTTGCGTCCGGCATCACTACCAGGTGGTTCTTCGCGCCGCCCAGCGCCTGCACACGCATCGGGTATGCGCCCTTGCGCTTGACGCCTTCGGTATAGATGTACTCGGCGATCGGCGTCGAACCGACGAAAGACACGGCATTCACATGCGGATGATGCAGCAGCGTATCGACCGCCACCTTGTCGCCCTGCACGACGTTGAACACGCCATCCGGCAGGCCTGCCTGCTTGAACAGGTCGGCAACCATCAGTGAAGGCGAAGGATCGCGCTCGGACGGCTTCAGGATGAAGGTGTTGCCGGTCGCGATCGCCATCGGCGCCATCCACATCGGCACCATGAACGGGAAGTTGAACGGCGTGATGCCGGCGGTCACACCCAGCGGCTGGCGCAGTTGCCAGTTGTCGATGCCGCCGCCGATGTTGTCGGTGAACTGCGTCTTCATCAGCTGCGGAATACCGGTCGCGAATTCCACCACTTCCAGGCCGCGCACCACTTCGCCCTTGGCATCGGAAAACACCTTGCCGTGCTCGCGCGTGATCGCGGCTGCGAGGTCATCGTGGTGTTTCTCGATCAGTTCCTTGAACTTGGACAGGATGCGGGCACGCTTGAGCGGCGCGGTGTCGGCCCAGGCCGGCGCTGCGGCACGGGCGGCATCGACTGCGGCATTGACTTCCTCGACACTTGCCAGCACGACTTCCGCGCTGACTTCTCCGGTAGCGGGATTGAACACGGCCTGCTTGCGGCCGCTGGTCGATTCGGCCGCGCGGCCGCCGATGTAGTGCTGGATGAGAGGCTTCGTCATAAGAAATCCTTTGGATGATTGACCGATTTCGAAAACATGTTGACAGCATATTCCTGCCAATGCGTGGAATCCAATGAGTTCTTGTCAAGACCAATATAAGAACCTCTTATAATGAATCCATGGACCTCACCCAGTTACGCGCCTTCGTCACCGTCGCCCGTGAAGGCAACCTCACCCGCGCCGCCGAAAAATTGCACCTGACCCAGCCTGCGGTCAGCCTGCAGATCAAAGCCCTGCAGGCTAGCCTGGACTTGGTCCTGTTCACCCGCACGCCGGCCGGCATGTCTCTGACCGACGACGGCGCCAAAGTGCTGCCCTATGCGGAACGGGTAATGGCCAGCGTCGCCGAATTCCGCGAAGGCGTTGCCGCCCTGCATACTACGCTGTCCGGCACGCTTTCCATCGGCACCATCCTGGATCCGGAATTCATCCGCCTCGGACCTTTCCTGAAACGGCTGGTCGAGACTTATCCCCAGTTATCCACACAACTGCAACACGGCATGTCCGGCTGGGTATTCCAGCAAGTGAAATCGGGCGCGCTGGATGTCGGTTATTTCCTCGGCACGCCGGGCAAGGAATTCCACCACCTGCCGCTGACTTCCTTCACCTACAACGTGGTCGCACCGCAAGGCTGGAAAAACCGTGTCACGGGCAAGGACTGGACGGCATTGGCGAAACTGCCCTGGATCTGGACACCGCCGGAATCGGCGCACAACCGCCTGCTGACCAAAACCTTCGGCCAGTTGAAGCTCACCCCAAACAAGGTCGCGCTGGTCGACCAGGAGCCCTCCATGCTCGACCTGGTGAAATCCGGCGTCGGCCTGTCACTGGTGCGCGAATCGATCGCCCTGCGCGAAGCCCATGCCCACGGCCTCGTCATTGCAGATGCAGTCAGCCTGTCGACCGAACTGTCCTTCATCACGCTGGCCAAGCGCAAAAACGAGCCGACCATCGCCGCCGTATTCTCGCTGCTGCGCGATTTGTGGCGAATTTGATAACAGCTGTGGGTAAGTCGTTGGATAAGCCGTGACTTGTTTGGGAGTAAACACGGTCTTTTATGCACAGGTCTTTTTTATCCAAGATCTGTCCTTTGCCCGTACAGCGGTTATTCAAGACCTTATCCGGCACGTAAACAACTGAACCGTTTACGGTTTACCGAGTTATCCACAGGGAATGGCAGGTGTTAACGTTTACTACTATTTGTATATATAAACTCTTATTCAAAAACCCCGGAAAACTTTATCGGACGGCGCACTGGAATTTTGGTTGTTTTTTCATACGAAAAGGAATTTCTGACGCGCTTTATGCGATTGAAGACGGGTACCGACAGAGTTGCAATTAAAGTCTTTTGCCCATCGTTCCCGCACAGGCGGGAACCCATACTGAGTTTGCTTGAACGACCTCCCTATGGATCCCCGCCTACGCCGGGATGAAGGGAAGCGTTTTGCAGTAAAGCCAACACAACAACCCGTTAGCAAACGGACTTTATAAAAACATGCGCGCATAGCGTGCATGAAAGAACGGCATCGGAAATGCAAGCTTACGAATACGGCAAGCAGCTGCATTTCAAAAACCCGGCTTCCTTTCTCCGGACATGCCAAACCGGCATTTTCAATAGCAGAAAAACACTTTAGCTACCCACGCCTGTGGATAACTCTATGGACAGCCGCTTGAGCAGTTGGGGAAAAACCCGCGAGTTCTGCACAGCCGATTTTTTATTCAAAAACTGTCCTTTGCACATACACCTGTTATCCCGGCGTTTATTCCCCGCGTAAACAACTGAAACGTTTACGGTTTACCGACTTATCCACAGATTCCGGCAGTTGTTAACATCACTACTATTCATATATATCAAAACCAATTTAAAAAAACCCCGAAAACCTCACCGGCCACCATTGCATACAAGCATCGATTGGCAATACGCTATCGATTCCCTTGAAAACCGGCATAAGTACTCCGGAACCCATCAAAAATCTTGCCGATGTCTCAACAAATCACTCGTCTCGGCCTGGTCAGTGCTCTTCACCAGGAACAGGCCGGCCTCATCGAATCCATGCAGGACGCGCAAACCGTCACCAGGGGCATGCGCGACTACGTGACGGGCAAGTTATGGGGGATCGACACCGTGTGCGTGCTATCGCGCATAGGAAAGGTCGCAGCGGCCGCGACGGTGGCTACCCTCATCGAACACTTCGGCGTGTCCCATATCGTGTTTACGGGCGTTGCAGGGGCTGTGGAAAGCGATGTGCAGGTTGGGGATATCGTGGTGGCGGATGCGCTGGTCCAGTACGACATGGACGCGACGCCGCTCTTTCCACGCTATGAAGTGCCCTTGTTGGGACAATCGCATTTCTCCTCGGACAAGCACCTGACCGACAGGATTGCCAATGCGGCAACGGATTTCCTGGAGATGGATCTGGACCAGACGGTACCCGGCCATGACCGCGACACCTTCCGTCTGAGTTCGCCACGGGTATTCCGCGGCTTGATCGCTAGCGGCGATGAATTCATTAACAGTCAGGCAAGACAGATCGAGCTGAAGACAGCTTTCCCATCCTTGCTTGCTGTCGAAATGGAAGGCGCGGCGGTTGCGCAAGTGTGTTTCGAGTTCGGCGTGCCGTTCTCGGTGATCCGGACGATCTCCGACGGCGCCAATGAGGCCTCGGCGCACGACTTCATGCAATTCATCGAAAGCGTGGCATCGCGCTACGCTTTCGGCGTAGTCAAGCGCTTGTACGGGAATGGATAAAAAATGCCGCCTGTTCAAGGCGGCATGTTCGGGTCAATCAGGCGTCGCGCCTGTCGGTTCCGGCAAGCAAGGCGGAAAACAGGTCGGCAAGCGTGATGCGTGCCGGGTCGCCGGCCAGCATCCAGACACCCTGCCTGTCCACATCCGGCAGCAGCAGCCCGTTGCGGGACAATCGCCGGCACATCTGTTCCACATCTTCGAGGGGATGATCAACAGCCTGTACCAGCTGATCGATGCCGACTGCCCGCGGCGATTGCCTGAGCAGTTCGGCAAGAATGCAGGAGGACAGGCAGAGTTGACCATGCAGGGCAGGACTGCCCAGGATGTCATCTCCCGCCATCAGGCACCCAGAGTCATCAGGCTCGCATTGCCGCCGGCTGCGGTCGTATTTACGCACAAGGCGCGTTCGGCCACCAGGCGCCACAAGGGAATCGCCTCGCTGCCGCTGGTTTCGATCACCGGTACCAGTGCGCCGTCACGAGCGGCAAGGCGGACTGCGAGATCAGCCGACTGGTCCGCTTCAATGAGTGCCATGTGCAGTGGCGTGAACGACAAGGATTTTTCCTCAATGACAGCAACTGCATTGCGCACCGATTCAGGCAAGCCGGCAGGCAGCAAGGCAGCGGTGAGCGAAGTCACGACAACACTGTTCCCCGTTGCGAAGCACGCGGCGAGCTGGTTCAGCAGCACATCCACATTCGATGCGGAGCACAGCACTTCACCGCGCGGCGCAAAGTGCAGCGTATTGCGTTCACCGGTCGGGCCAGGCAGAACCAGCGAAGTATTCAACAGGCTTGCATGCACATAGCCTTCGCCAAGCGAAGCAACCCGCGTATGTCCGTGCGCGCCGGCCCATTTCATCAGCTTGTCGAATGCCGGCAATACCGCATGCTGTTGCTGGTGAATCGTATGGGCCGCACGAGTGACGACGGCATTGCGCTGCAGGCGCTTCAGGTAAAGCGGGCCACCGGCTTTCGGACCGGTGCCCGACTTGCCTTCGCCGCCAAACGGCTGCACGCCGACGACTGCGCCGACGATATTGCGGTTCACATAGATATTGCCGACATGCGCGCGCGCCATGATGAAATCGATGGTTTCATCGATGCGCGAGTGGATGCCAAGCGTCAGGCCGTAACCGGTTGCATTGATCGTATCGATTAGCTTCGGCAAATCGTCGCGGCGATAGCGGATGACGTGCAATACCGGGCCGAATACTTCGCGTTGCAGTTGGTCGATCGACCCCAGTTCGATGACCGTCGGCGGCACAAATGTGCCTTGCCCGCAGGCCTCCGGCAAAGGCAGCTGATACACATTCGACGACTGCGACTTCATCTTGTCGATGTGGCGCAGCAGGTTCTGCTGTGCTTCCGCATCGATCACCGGACCGACATCGACCGACAAGCGATCCGGATTGCCGATGCGCAGTTCCTGCATCGCGCCCTTCAACATCTTTACCGTCTTGTCGGCGATGTCTTCCTGCAGGCACAACACGCGCAGCGCGGAGCAGCGCTGACCTGCACTGTCGAACGCAGACGTCAATACATCCTGCACGACCTGCTCGGGCAGCGCGCTCGAATCCACGATCATTGCATTCTGTCCGCCCGTTTCCGCAATGAGCGGAATGTCACGCTTTTCTGCAGCGGCCCGTTTTGCCAGTGTGCGGTTGATCAGCTGTGCGACTTCGGTCGAACCTGTGAAGATCACGCCGCGCACACGTGCATCCGCCGTCAATGTCGCACCGACGGTCTCGCCGGTACCCGGCAGGAATTGCAATGCACCGCGCGGAACGCCTGCCTCATGCAGCAACTGCACGGCACGGAAGGCAATCAACGGCGTTTGTTCTGCAGGCTTGGCGAGTATCACATTGCCGGCGGCAAGCGCCGCACTGACTTCGCCAACGAAAATCGCGAGCGGGAAATTCCACGGGCTGATGCACACCACCGGACCGAGTGCCTGGGTATTCGGGCCGCTCTCGATCTCCGCCGCGTAATAGCGAAGGAAGTCCACAGCTTCACGCACTTCGGCAATCGCATTCGGCACGGTCTTGCCCGCTTCACGAATCGCCAGCGCCATCAGTTCGGCGATGTTCTGTTCCAGCAAGTCTGCTGCACGCACCAGGGCTGCAGCGCGCTGTGCAGGCGGTGTCGTTTGCCAATCGGTTGCATAAGCTTCAGCCGATGCGAGCGCGCTTTCCACTTCCTGTGCGCCGGCCTCGATCACGCGACCGACGATGTCGCGGTGGTCGGCCGGGTTGCGGATATCATGAGGCTGGCTGCCGTTGCTGTTTTCCACGGCGAGCAAGGGCGAGGCCTGCCATTGTTTCGAAGCGAAGGACTGGAACGCGATATCGATCTCGCGCAGCACGTTTTCATTCGCGATATCCACACCCGCGGAATTCCGGCGCTCGGCACCGAACATGTTGACCGGCTGCGGAATATTCGGATGCGGCTCGCCGCCCAGTTGCTTTGCCGTCTTGAACGGATCGGTGATCAGCGATTCGATCGACACGTTTTCATCGACGATCTGGTTCACGAAAGACGAGTTCGCACCGTTCTCGAGCAGGCGACGCACCAGGTAAGCCAGCAAGGTTTCATGGGAACCGACCGGCGCATAGATGCGGCACGGCTTGCCAAGGTTTTCGGCGCCGACCACCTGGTCATACAGCGTCTCGCCCATGCCATGCAGGCACTGGAATTCATAATCGGTGACGCCGCGTTCCTTGGCCCAAGTAAAGATCGATGCAAGAGAATGCGCATTGTGCGTGGCGAACTGCGGATAGATGACATCCGTCATGCCCAACAGCTTCTGCGCGCACACGAGATAGGAAACATCGGTGTACACCTTGCGCGTATAGACCGGATAACCCGGCATACCGTCCACCTGCGCACGCTTGACTTCCGCATCCCAGTAGGCGCCCTTCACCAGGCGCACCATGAACTTGCGGCCGCTGCGGCGTGCGAGGTCGGCGAGGAAATCGATCGCGAACGGGCAACGCTTCTGGTATGCCTGCACCACAAAGCCGATGCCGTCGAAGCCGGCGAGATCCTTGTCGAAGGCCAGCGCTTCCATCAGGTCGAGCGAGAGCTCGAGACGGTCCGCTTCTTCCGCGTCGATGTTTAGGCCGATGTTGTACTGTTTCGACAGCAGCAGGAGTTGCTTCAGGCGCGGCAGCAATTCATTCATCACGCGATCGTGCTGGGCGCGCGAGTAGCGCGGGTGCAGCGCCGACAGCTTCACCGAGATACCCGGGCCATCCTTGATGCCGCGGCCGTTCGAAGCGCGGCCGATTGCATGCACCGCATTTTCATAGGCGACGTAATACTTCTGCGCATCCTCTTCGGTCAATGCCGCTTCACCCAACATGTCGTAGGAATAGCGATAGCCGCGTGCTTCATTCGCACGGCTGTTGTCCAGCGCCTCGGCGATCGTCTGGCCGGTTACAAACTGGTTACCCAGCATGCGCATCGCCAGGTCCACGCCCTTGCGGATCAGCGGTTCTCCGCCCTTCGCGATCAGACGCGTCAAGGCGGAACCCAGTCCCTGCTCGCTGCTGGTACCCACCAGCTTGCCGGTAATGAGCAGACCCCAGGTCGCGGCATTGACGAACAGCGACGGCGATTCGCCGAGATGCTTGCGCCAGTCACCCTTGCTGATCTTGTCCGCGATCAGGCGGTCAGCCGTCTGGTGGTCGGGAATGCGCAGCAAGGCTTCGGCCAGGCACATCAGCGCCACGCCCTCTTCGGACGACAGCGAAAATTCATGCATCAACGCGTCCACACCCGAAGAACGGGTGCGCTTTTCACGCACCGCGCTCACGAGGTTGCGGGCCAAATCCTGGATCTTTTCCTGCGCGGCATAGTTCGGCTTGACCTGGTCCAGCAGCCACTGCACGGCTTCGCGTTCGTCACGGCGCCAGACCGCGGTAATGGCGGCGCGCAGCGGCGTCGGCGCGTGGTCGATATCGGCGTGCAATGCGGCAAACGGCACCGGTGCGGAGAATTCTTGTGCGGAAATCAACATGGTGTAGAGAAAAATCCACGAAAAAAATGATTTTTGATTGTAGAGAGGATCGCCGTGGATTAATTCTGGAAATGCAGCTGACTATCGAAATTTTCTATTTTGTGGGACAATATTTCCAAACAAAATTCTTACAGGGCTTCCGCAATGCTAGACAAAATTAGCAAGAAAATACTTTCCGAACTGCAAAACGACGGCCGCATCAGCAACGTCGAACTCGCCTCCCGGGTGAACCTCTCGCCGGCCGCGTGTCTGGAGCGCGTGCGGAAGCTGCAGGAAGCCGGTTACATCCTCGGCTACAGCGCGACGCTGAATCCGCAGCTTCTTGATGTCTCGCTGCTGGTCTTCATCGAAGTCGTGCTCGACCGCACCACGCCGGAAGTCTTCGAAGCCTTCAAGCGCAGTGTGCAGGTGATTCCGGAAGTGCAGGAGTGCCACATGGTGGCCGGCGGGTTTGACTATCTGGTCAAGGCGCGGGTGAAGGATATGAACGCTTACCGTGAATTCCTCGGCAAATCGTTGCTGCAGTTGAAGGGGGTGCGGGAGACGCACACCTATGCGGTGATGGAGGAGGTGAAGAATACGACGCGGTTGCCGATTCGGTGAGGAGTATCAGATGTGTCGCCAATCACGTTGCCATTAACGTGGCAAAGCATTCTATGAGGAAGGCCGGTGTAATTCACCACTTTTCCTCCTGAAACCAGCTCGCGCTATTCGAATTTGCGTACTCGCAGCCGAGAAGCAGTTTACCTGCAAGTGCTTTATGTGAGAGATGAAAGGCGACAATACTGACAGTTGGGCGAATCTCACGACGCATCGGAGAAAATGGCATTTCCTTCAGACCAAGTGCTTGCACGACACTCGATATCGTTTCATTGGGAAGGACCATCAAGATGCGTGCAGGAGTAATAACCACTTGGTTCGATGCGTAGCCGATTGCCCTGAGCGGATTGGCGAGCTGATAGACGTCTGCCGTGGGCAACGCGTATTGCAGGCTGCTTTTCTTGAAGTCTGGATGCGTCGCCTTTAGGGTCTTAACCAATGATGCAACTTCTTCGTCTCGCAGGTCGCAACCTACGGCACGTTCAAGCAGATCGTTTTCAGAAGCATGGCCAGTGCTGCAGCAAAGGGCGACCAACAGTATGAGGAAATTCTTCATATCGAGTTGTGAGTTCTAACGTCTCGTAACCGTCACTGTCAGGCGTAACGGCTGAATGATGGGATGGTTATCGTCCTGCACGCCATGAGTATGCGTTTCTCGCTATTCACCTTGATCCTGAGGTAATCCCCCCGGAAATTAAGCGGCTTTGAAAGTAGAATTTTCTCAACATTGAATCGAGGAAGTTTTACATGAAGAAGTCCCGTTTTTCGGAAAGCCAAATCATCGCCATCCTTAAACAGGCCGACGGTGGCACGCCGGTCCCGGAACTGTGCCGGGAACACGGCATGAGTTCTGCGCTGTTTTACCGGTGGCGCAGCAAGTTCGGCGGCATGGACGCATCCATGATGGCGCGGCTCAAGGAACTCGAAGAAGAGAACCGTCGCCTGAAGAAGATGTATGCCGAAGAGCGCCTGAAGGCCGAGATCGTCGCTGAGGCGCTTCAAAAAAAGTGGTAGCGCCATCTCGGCGACGCGAGATGGCGCAATGGGCAGTGCAAGACAAGGCTGTCAGCATTCGAGTGGCATGCCAGGCGTTTGGCATCAGCCAGACCTGCTATCGGTATCAAGCAAGGCTGTCTTCAGAGAACAGCGAGATTGCAGACTGGCTGATTCGTCTGACGGCGAACCAGCGCAACTGGGGTTTCGGCCTGTGCTTCCTGTACCTGCGCAACGTTAAAGGCTATGGCTGGAATCACAAGCGTGTGTACCGGATTTACCGGGAGCTGGAACTAAACCTGCGCATCAAGCCGAAGAAGCGCCTGGTGCGCGAGAAGCCGGAGCCGCTGTCCGAACCGACGGCACTCAACCAGGTGTGGTCGATGGACTTCATGCATGACCAACTATCGGACGGCCGCAGCATTCGGTTGTTCAATGTGATCGATGACTTCAACCGCGAGGGCTTGGACATTGAAGTGGATTTCTCCCTTCCGTCCGAGCGCGTGATCCGCTCTCTGGAGCGCATCATCGAATGGCGCGGCAGGCCGGATCGGATACGTTGCGACAACGGCCCCGAATACGTCAGCGCGGCACTATTGATCCGGCATAGGTTTGTTCAACTCCCTAACAGTCATGCAGCGTATTTCACTAGCGGATGTTGAAAGTACTTTTTCACGCGGCCGGGCAACTTGCCAATCCTGCGCAGATGGCTGATGACAGC